>JGI24527J20359_1000021_pt1 | contig 118940 bp, 106 predicted proteins | sample LinPmetageLP52_FD_20359 | JGI IMG/M metagenome (IMG submission 20359) | reverse complement strand
TTCTCGATGATTTTCCCATACTCGGGCTTCTCGCCCTATGGATTCACGGGCCGTTATGTTTACGGAAAAGTGACTTATAGCTTTTAATTAATCTTGTAAGTTAAAACTCAACAAAAATGCCGGATGTGAAAACATCCGGCATTTTTATGCTCTACTTTTTTCCCATCAAAATTATATGCGGTAAATTTGTATTTAACCTCCTTACACGGCAAGAACTATTCTCAAGATCAGTTACCTTTGTTAACAAGCGTGAGTATTTTAAGTGCTCCCACTTTTGGGTTAACACTTTTAGAAGAAATTAATAATGGAAGTTCTTACAAATAATGAGGTAGACCTTGTATCAGGCGGGTGCGCAGAGCACTGCTGGGGCGATTTTAGCATAGCAGGATTAGCTGCATCGATGGGAGCAGGAGCTCTAGGCGGTGTCCGTGGTGGTGGCTGGGTTGGTGCTGCTATAGGTGCTATTTCTGGTGGGTTAGGATATGCAGGTAGTAAAGTTGGCGACAAGATGTCCGAGCGCACCACATCCACAACTGATGAGTAATTTTAGGGGCTAAGGCCCCTTATTAGGAGCCAATATGCTGAAGAATATTAAACAGATTATAAGCTATACCCTTTTAATGGCATGTATTATTGTTATCACTGTAACCACCGTAAAGATTGTAGAAATGATCTGGCCTTTAGAGAATGCTAAAACGCTCTTGGTGATTGTGGTCGTTTTTTTGACCACGTTCATTTGCACCCAAGTAGCAAAAAAGTATGGCTTATTTACCCGTTAGTTTCCGCTTTCGATAAACACTCGGCTCAAGCCCTTGGTCATTCTACTTTGCTATTCATACGTATGGTGACGGGTAACGCTAAAGCGATTTAAAATATGATGCATGACGTAAACGGCACTCAAACTAAGGGCAATTGCCACGGCCACAGAGCTAAAACGGTAAAGCGCGCTGTAAACTAAATCTTGATTGGGTGTTAGCGAGTTTCCAAACAAAATACCAAACGTGGTTAGCACACCAAACCCAATGCCCGGCATCCCGCCACCTAAAATATGATAGCGGCTAAAAATGAACGCTAAAATCCACAATACGAGTACCGGAAAAAGTAAAAAATCACTGTGATTGTACAAAAAAAATTGCGCAAGCAGTGCTAAATTACAACCAATGAGTGTACCAATAGCCCGTTGCCACCCAGCGAGACTTGCCGCTTTCCAGCAAAGCGAAAATAGAATAAGCACCGATGAAGCTTGTGCCGATATAGAGTCTTGTAAATCCAGCGCTTGAAACACCACAAACGATAAAGTTGCTACACTTGCACACAAGAGTACTTCGTGACGAATACTTTCCTTCGCCTTAGGCGGTGGGACACGAGGCGTGCGCGGCGCGACATCTGGGAATATGCCATGCATGAACACTGCAATAACAATTGATAAAAGCGTAGCTGCACCGTTACTCACTATCAACGGGTAGACAGTATCGCCCCCCGTTGCATAGCTTGAAAAGTGCAGCTGTATTGACAGCCCCACGGCACCTAACGCACCAAACAAAAAGCCACCGCCACTGCTCATTTGATAGAACAAAACACAAAAGCATAGAAACACAATAAGGGTCATCACCACTGGAATGTGGGAAAATAAGCCTTGCAACACCAACACAATAAAGGCGCTGAACCCCGCACTAGCTATGAACTGCTTTATCACTGGCTTACTAATAACGGGCACTAAACCCAGCAACAACATGGGGTAAACCGTAAAGAAAATACCGTAAGGCCAGTTCATTAATTTAGCGATGGTAAAACCAATGGTACAGCCCCCCGCTATACGCAGCGCCTGGCGCAAACCATTGCCATCTAACGTGGGGGCTTCACTAATTGCCTTCGTCATTTCGCCTCCGTTAGTAAATGTAGTGTAACCAACTAATGGCGTTAATTTGTAACGTACCAAACCACTGACCTAAGGTTGATTCAGGTAACAGTTGTACTGTGGCTCGAGCACCACTTGGCATACCCTCTATCAAGTTTTCATTTTCTTGCAGAACAATATGAACCCGCTGACGTTGGGCGTCTCGCACCCATCTATTACTGGTTTCGGTTACGCTTAGCTTACCGTTAGCACTTAATTGACCATCGCTAACCCCAGCTTCGAAAGAGGCAATGTGCGCGTCGTATACTTCACCCGGACGACTATCGAACACCACTTTAGCGATGCTATGCGCTGGCATATGGGCCAAGGATTTTTCTCTGAAATCGGCAACCAAATCCGTTTCGCTTGTCACAATAGCCAACAACGGGCTTCCTTTTACCGCATAGGCGCCTTCACGTAACTGCATATTAGACACCACACCATCGTTGCGAGCACGTACTTGGGTATAAGATAGGTTTAGTTTGGCTTCAGCTAGCTGGTTCGCAGCATGGCGAACTGTGAGGTTACTTTCACCCGAATCGCCTCTTGCCAATAAGGCCTCAGACAACTGCGCCTCTAAGGCAGATTTATCGGCAATACTCGCTTCATAATTGGCACGCATCGCTTCGAGCTCTTGTTCTGAAATTGCGCGTTGCTCATACAAAGCATTGCTACGCTGTTGAAGTAACTTTTGCTCGTGCAGCTTGGCACTAGCCGCCTTAATTTGCGCCTCTAAAGATTTAATATTGGTATCAAGCCGTTTGTTTTGTAATTTGGCATCATCTAACGCTAACCTCGCTTGCGTTAACGCTATATCGTACGGCCCACTATCAATTTGAAACAATACATCGCCCACTTTTACTGTCTGATTATTGCGAACAAAAACCTGCGTTACTTCGCCACTTAGCTGAGGCGCAACTTGTACAACCGGGTGATAAATACGCGCTTGGGGCGTTACCGGCATGAAGGTATCGGCAATAAGGTAGTAAATAAAAACCAGCACAAAACCAATTAAAGAAAATCTTACGTAAAGTGAAAATTTCTGATCAGGCGTCATTAGTCCCCTCCTCTAATTTACTTGCTCTGCGTGTTTCCTGTAGAGAAATGCAGTCCGAGGCATTTTGTTCTATTTGCAACAACGCACGCGCCATTACATCTAGCTGCTCATGGGTTAACCCTGCATAAAACTGCTGCTTAACATCCGCAATTTTTTCATTTAGCGAATTCAAAACAACGCGACCGTCTTGAGTGAAATATAGTTTTTTGCTGCGCTTATCGTTGTTATCAACTTGGCGGCTAATTAGAGACTGCTCTTCAAGCTGCTTTAATGTGCGGGTTAACGACGGCATTTCTATGCCTAAACTTTGCGCCAGCGCTAATTGGGTAACCCCTTCGCCAATTAAATTGATATGCATTAACGCGAGCCATCTTGATTGCGTTAACCCCAAGGGCTCAACAGTTAACGTAACAGCTTCTCTGCATAACCGGTGTACTCGGCCCATCTTTCCAACAAGCGTAAAATCTAGCGTTTCGTGAAACGGCTTTTGTGCAGACATACTCACCTCAAAGTTACTTAGCATGCTAACTACAATAACATTACTTAGCACGCTAAGTAAATAAAAGTCGTATTTACCTTTCCTCCACGTGATTTTTTATGACCACCAAAATGATCGTTATAAATGCATGCAGCTTACTCATTCTAGGTTCACCTTATTTTGTAAGGTGGAAAAGTATTAAAAATGGTAAGGGAAGCATGACAATAACTAACGACAATTTTCTGCAGGTTCGTGGTGCACGGGTTCACAACTTAAAAGACGTGGATGTTGATATACCGCGAAACAAGATTGTGGCCTTTACGGGCATTTCTGGCTCGGGTAAGTCCTCACTCGCCTTTGGCACCTTGTACGCAGAAGCGCAACATCGTTATTTAGATTCGGTTTCCCCTTATGCAAGAAGGTTGATAGATCAAATTGAAACGCCCGATGTAGATAGTATCGAGGGCCTGCCACCCGCAGTTGGGCTGCATCAGAACCGCGGAACGCCTTCAATTCGTTCATCGGTAGGTAGTATCACCACCATTTCGAATAGCCTTCGAATGCTGTATTCCCGTGCAGGTGATTACCCCGCAAATCAAAAGATTATTTACGCTGATGGCTTCTCGCCAAATACCGTTGAGGGTGCCTGCGAGAAGTGCCATGGCATTGGCACTGTGTTTGATGTAACCGAAGACAAACTGGTGCCCGACCCTACCCTTACCATTCGTGAAGGAGCCATTGCTGCCTGGCCTGGCGCGTGGCAAGGTAAAAATTTAGTGCGGGTTCTACTGTCGTTAGATATTGATGTCGATATATCTTGGCAGGAATTACCCGAATCTACGCGAGATTGGATTTTATACACCGACGATACCCCCCAAGTACCGGTATACAGAAACTATAACTTGGCGCAGACCCAAGCCGCGAGGGAAGAAGGCGAACCCGCCAGCTATAACGGTAAGTTTATTGGCGCTAAACGCTATGTACTTGAAACCTTCAAAACCTCCCAAAAAGAAAAAATTAAGCAAAAAGTCGCGCAATATCTTGCAGTTTCAACGTGCCCACAATGCCATGGGAAAAAGCTTAAACAGGCTTCACTTTCCGTTACGCTCTGCGGCCTAGACATATCCGCCTTCTCTCAACTTTCGTTGAGCGACGTGGTAGAACATTTGAATACGCTACTTGAAACAGCCGAAGCCCAAAACAACGAACGGGCACTGGTTATTCAAAACATTGCTAAAGACATAGCTGCTCGTATCAAACCCATTATTGCACTCGGATTGGGGTATCTTTCGTTAGAGCGGAGCACCACGTCGATTTCAGCCGGGGAATTACAGCGGTTACGGCTAGCCACCCAAATAAAATCGAAATTGTTTGGCGTGATATATATTATGGATGAGCCATCGTCTGGCCTGCACCCGAACGATGTAACCGCATTGCTAGACGCATTTGATATGCTAGTAGAAGCAGGCAATAGCGTATTTTTGGTTGAGCATAATCCCCGTGTCATTAAACACGCTGACTGGGTTGTGGATATAGGCCCCAATGCAGGCTTAAACGGCGGTGAGTTGGTATATAGCGGACCTGTCGATGCATTGGAAAAAGCATCGAATTCAATAACCTCACAGTATCTTTTCAATAACGCTTTGGCCCTTAAGCATCACAACCGTGCCCCGAAAGGCTGGCTATCATTAAAAGCCATTACTAAAAACAACCTTAATAGTATCGACTGCGCGTTTCCCCTTGGCACTATTACCACAGTAACCGGCGTATCAGGCTCGGGTAAATCGAGCTTAGTCAGCCATGCACTGGTGGAGTTAGTGAAAGCGTCACTCGGCACTAGCAGAGCGCCGGATAAAAACGCTACTACTAATAGCTCTGCTGGCAAAAGCGCCGCTAGCAATAACCCTGCAGCAGTTATTACCGAAGCCACGTTGCTGGAAAGCAACGAAGAGCAACCAGCTAGCGGCTATATAGATAGCAGCAATATTAATAGTGGCAGTGAAGGTGGCATTGAGGGTTACAGCCCAGACGACAAAGCAAGCGATGCCGAACAAATAAAGCGATTAGTCGTAGTAAACCAATCCCCCATTGGCAGAACGCCCCGTTCGAATTTAGCGACTTACACAGGGCTATTCGACCATGTGCGAAAACTATTTGCCGCCACACCATTAGCAAAAAAACGACGTTACGATGCAGGTCGATTTTCGTTTAATACTACCAAAGGAAGGTGCACCAACTGCGAGGGTGTAGGCTTTGTATCGGTGGAGTTACTATTTATGCCATCAGTGTATTCCCCCTGCCCCGTGTGCGACACAAAACGCTACAATCAAGACACCTTAGACGTTACTTGGAACGAATTATCGATAGCCGATGTACTGTCGCTAAGTGTGGCCGAGGCACATAACATATTCGCCAATGAATCTCCTGTTTTTCGTGCACTAGATGCGCTGGTAAAAGTCGGCTTAGGCTATTTGCGATTAGGCCAACCCGCCACCGAACTTTCAGGAGGAGAAGCGCAGCGAATAAAGCTAGCTACCGAGCTAAAACGCGCCGAAAAGAAACACACGCTCTATGTACTAGACGAACCCACAACTGGGCTTCACCCCGCTGATATCGCACTACTCATGAAGCATCTAAATACGTTAGTGGATGAAGGCAGCAGCGTGGTAATGGTAGAGCACAATATGCAAGTTGCGTCATCTAGTGATTATATTATAGATATTGGCCCAGGCGCGGGTGATGCAGGAGGAAACATAGTGGCAAAAGGCACGCCTGCTGAAGTTGCGAAATGCAATAAGAGCAAAACAGCCCCCTTTATCACGCTAGTTTAATAACGTTAAACAGGTTATCGCGCGTGTTAATCGTAACAACAAATGAACTAGCAGGTATTTTTTTGTAATCTTACTTGTTCTCTGCGCTGTATAAACCCATAGACGAGTAACGTGAATGGAATTACATGAGCACAACGCAATCTACTCAGGCAGAGTCTGCTTTGGGATTAACGCTAAAAAGCTGGTGGAGTATTGTTAAACGAACCTTTACCAATATCCAAAGCCATAACATTCCACTAATTGCCGCAGGCGTTGCGTTCTACTGCTTGCTGGCAATATTCCCACTTCTTGGTGCAACCATTTCTTTATATGGCTTAATGGTGTCGCCGGAAGAATTACAAAACCACATGGCCTTATTGGTTAACGTAGTACCTAGCGATAGTAGCTATATTATTGAAGAACAGCTTAAAAAGCTTACCCAAAAATCGAATTCAGCACTGGGTTGGGGCTTCTTTCTTACGCTCTTTTTATCATTGTGGAGTAGTAGCAAAGGTGCCAACGCACTTATTACCGCATGTAACATTACCTACATCGAAGATAATGGCAGAGGCTTTTTTAAAGGCTTGCTTGCCCGCATAACCGGCACCATCAGTATGATAGCTACCGTTATTGTTGCGCTAGTTTGCATTACGGTACTGCCGGAAATGATAAGTTGGGTGTCTGGCGGCTTAATAAGCTTTAAGCAAGCTTCATGGATAACCTGGCCTGTGTTGCTATTGCTCTTTAACATCGGACTATCGGCACTATACCGTTACGCACCTCATAGACGTTCAGCACAGTGGCGGTGGGTTACGCCGGGGTCGTTATTCGCCACCTTGTTATGGATTGCCGCGTCTTACGGGTTTTCTATTTATTTGAATGAATTCGCTAGCTACAACAAAACCTACGGCTCGGTAGGTGGCATTATCATTCTACTCATGTGGCTGTACTTAAGCGCCTACATCATACTTATTGGCGCTGAAGTAAACTCGTCAATTGAGCTTCAAACTACCGCAGACAGTACCGTGGGTGAAGACAAGCCTATGGGTGAACGAGATGCCGTAGTGGCTGATAATACGCCGGAAGATTTGAAAGAGAATTGATAAATTGAGGTAATATGCACCTGCTTAATTGCGGTATCATACCCCTAATTAAATACAGGAATGTGCAGCTTAATGACCACAGACTACTCTTCATTGTTACAAACCCTTTTTGGATTTCCATCGTTTCGTAGTGGTCAGCAAGAGGTTGTAGATAGTCTGCTTAATCAGCGCTCATCACTTGCCATATTTCCCACGGGTTCAGGTAAGTCGCTGTGCTATCAATTTGTAGCAACGCAACTACCTCATTTAACCTTAGTAGTGTCGCCGTTGTTGGCCTTGATGAAAGATCAGCTCGCCTTTTTACATAGTAAAGGCATAGCTGCCGCCAGCATCGATTCAACACTAACCGCTGAACAAAATAAGCAAGTCATGAACGACGTACGTTCTGGTGAATGCAAAATACTCATGGTGTCGGTAGAGCGCTTTAAGAACGAACGTTTTAGGCAGTTTATAGAGTCGATTCAAGTTTCAATGTTAGTAATTGATGAAGCCCACTGTATCTCTGAATGGGGGCACAACTTTCGTCCTGATTACTTGAAACTACCAGCCTATCAGCAAGAATTAAACATTCCCTTAGTGTTACTGCTGACTGCGACGGCCACTAAAAAAGTGAAGCTTGATATGGCACGTCGGTTTAATATTGCGACAGATAATATTGTTCAAACGGGATTCTATCGGCCCAACCTTAATTTGAATGTACTGCCGGTTGTTGAGAAGAATAAAAACCAAGCCTTACTGGAAGAACTTCAGCGCCAGCAAGGCGCGGGTATTGTATGCGCGGGTATTGTATATGTAACGTTGCAACAAACCGCCGAACAAGTCGCACGGTTTTTACAACAAAATGGTGTCGCAGCAAGCGCTTATCATGCCGGACTAGACGGCGATATTCGCCAAAACATTCAACAAGATTTCATGGTGAACAAGCTACAAGTGGTAGTGGCCACTATTGCTTTTGGCATGGGCATTGATAAATCTGATATTCGTTTTGTTGTACATTACGACTTACCCAAGTCTATCGAGAACTACAGCCAAGAAATTGGTCGAGGTGGCCGCGACGGACAAAACGCAAACTGCACTGTGCTGGCCAACCTAGACGGTCTAGTGACTATTGAAAACTTTGTTTATGGCGATACGCCAGACAAATCCGCTATTGAACGGGTAATTAAAGACATTGCCAGTCAAGCTCCTGATCAAAGTACTAGTGCCTCACACGGCAGCCCAAGTGGCGGTACGTACCAATGGGAAACCCAAATAAATAGCTTGTCGACCTTAAGTAATATTCGTCAGTTACCTCTTAAAACCTTGCTAGTACAACTAGAACTCGCCAAGGTTATTCGCCCTTTATACGCCTATTTTGCCGAATTCAAATACCGTTTTAATACCGACAAAGCCGATATTCTCAACTTATTTAGCAAAGAGCGAAGCGATTTTCTAAACGCCGTTTTCACCCATACCGATATGAAAAAAGTATGGGGCGTAGTGAATTTCGACAGTATTTTTGAGCACTACGGGGCTGAACGCGCAAGAGTAGTAACGGCATTAGAATATTTACACGAACACAATCATATCGAGCTAGCGTCGCGGTTAATTACCGATGTATATGAGGTAAATCAGCACGCACTGTTAGCAGATGATTCACCCAATAGCCTAGCCGAAAACCTCACCCACTATTTTGCTGAAAATGAACGTAAAGAAGTAAAACGTATTGCCGCCTTAGTACGGTTCTTCGAGCTTAATACCTGTTTAAACTATAACTTATCGGCGTATTTTGATGACCAACAGGCGCCAAAAGAATGCGGCCATTGCAGTGTGTGCAATGGTAAAGTGGCCAAATTAGACTATTCAACGCCTATCCCCCTGCCAGATAAAGAACAAGTAGCCCAGGCGATGGCAGCCCTTAATACTCACCTTGAAGGTAAGTTTAACGAAACCATCACTGAATCTATCTATTGCCGTTTTTTAACCGCCATGACCATGCCTTTGTTTACCCGTTTAAAAGTAAGGCAAGTTGCAGGGTTTGGCAGCTGCGAGTTTTACAGATATGCGGATGTGAAAGCCGTTGTTACCGAGATTTTAGATGAAGGCGCTAGGCCTTAATACCTGTTATCCCTAATATCTGTTACTCTACGCGGCAAATATGCGCGGCATATAATCTCAGTTACACCGTGTCGCAGTAACACCGCGCCGCCCAATTCGTATACTTGCATAAAAACGCTACCTAAAAGTGCTAGCACCAAATAACAATAGTGCGGGCGCTACATAAAGATAAGTATAAAGATTAATAAGACTAGCGTTAGGCCTTACATAACGCGCTCAGCAAAATACTCAGGATTACCATGGCTCTTAAAGCAACCATTTTTAAAGCGGATATATCAATTACCGATATGGATCGCAATTACTACAATGAGCACAATTTAACTATTGCTCGTCATCCCTCTGAAAACGATGCACGCATGATGCTTCGTATTGTTGCTTTTATTGTGAATGCTCACGAACAGCTGCAGTTTACAAAAGGGTTATCTGACGACGAAGTGCCAGACATTTGGCAAAAGGACTTCAGCGACGTAATAGAACTGTGGATTGAATTGGGCCAACCGTCCGAACAACGCATTAAAAAAGGCTGCAATCAAAGCCAGCAGATGATGATTTATGCTTACGCAGATAACAGCTTCGATGCTTGGTGGAAGAAAGAACAAAACAGCCTACGCACAAGAAAGAACTTATCTGTTTTTACCTTGCCAGAAAGCCTTTCTACCTCGCTGGCTAATGCCGTAGACCGTTCAATGCAAATGCAAGTAACGGTGCAAGATGGTCAAATTTGGCTAACTATCGAAAGCGCTGGCAATAGCGAATGTATAGAAGTGGAAATTGAAAAGCATTTGTAATTTTTCTAACGGTACAGAATGGATAGCCGTTATATGCTGTTCTGGCTGACATAATGTTGCAATAAATACCTAATAACATGATTGGATTATGATTCTTCTATCAATATCCAAGTGAAAATTCTACTAATTAACTTGCCGGAGTCCATCGACCGACTCAATTTGTTTACGCAGAGCGCAAAGCACTATTCAGCTGAATTTTCAGTCATAACGGCAATTAAAGGCTCGTCAGATAATGTTATGCACCAAGGATATTCAAAGCGTGCTAACAAGCTAAATTACTATAAAAAATTAACCTTAGGGGAAATCGGCTGCTTTCTTAGCCACAGAAAAGCCTGGTCTTTTATTGTCGAGCACAAGCTAGCGTTCGCCGTAGTACTAGAAGACGATGTGATGTTCGAGCATAGCTTTCAACAACTAGATAAAGTAATAGATAAAATCAACGAGCCTTGGGACTACATAAACCTTAACGAAGTACATGAGAAACGTTCTGCGACAACCGTCTTCATGTCTGAAGGTGTTTCTGTGGTCAAATATAATAAATTACCTATTGGCGCTTCTGCACAAGTCATTTCCTATAGTGGCGCTGAAAAGTTGCTAAAATATACAGAATCTTTTTCTAGGCCCTTGGACGTTGAACTTCAATGGTTAGCAGTAGATAAAATAAAAGCTTTAGGTATTAAGCCTTACCCGTTTAAAACAAGAAAGCTACATAGCGACATTGACCAATTTGGTAGAAGAAATAGTGTAAGTGGGAACCCTGTTGTGAAAGTTTTTAATCTAATAAAATTCCAGGCTCACCTTTTTAAACATTTCTGCCTCAATTTTTGGTTTTTAAATCATTGAGAAAAGCCTAAACACTCTCTTAAATACCCTCACTTAAATGCACTCCACTTTGATAAGCACAACTTATCTCCCATTTCTGACAACATACTTTTTTTAGTACCACTTCCATTGTTTTCTTCTGACATTTCTTTATTAGCCATTATAGGCTGTTCACCCACGATTGAACGTGTGCTGCCAGCGCGAGAATTACCAATCACAAATTTAGTCATGTTGATTTTTATCGCGCTAAAGCATGCGCCAAACCTGCTCGTTTTCATGTTCATTTCGCCAATCCCTTTTCGACATAAATTCGTAAGTTTTTCCTCATTCGGTAACGTAAGTGTCGCGATTAACCCTTTACTTCACTAACGATAAAAACTAACTTAAAAGATAAGCTGAACTTATATAATAATGATTAATGGACAAACGATTACGATGGCTGAATAACCTGCTTTGTTTTGAAGTAGCCGCCCGGCATCAAAGCTACAGCAAAGCGGCAGAAGAGCTGTATATCTCGCAAGCCGCGGTAAGCCAACAAATGCGGCAGCTAGAGTCTAATTTAGGGGTAAGCTTATTTCGTAGGCAAGCTCGAAAAATGCTGCTAACTGGGCCGGGCAGAACCCTTTATGCATCCTGTGAGAAAGGCTTTAGTGAAATCGTAAGTGGTTTGAATCAAGTACATGAAGAGCCCTTGGAAGGCAGTTTAACCGTTACCTCCACTCAGGCTTTTTGTGCATTGTGGCTTATGCCCAACTTATTCGAGTTTTTTAATCAGTACCCCACCATAAATATTAATATTCAAGCATCTAATCGCATTGAAAGCTTACATAAAGGTGATATTGATATCGCCATTCGCTTCTCAACCTCTAGCACAGCGGCCAAGGATGACAGCCTTATTGTACAAAGGTTCGGTGAAAATGGCGTAGTGCCCGCCTGCTCCCCTGAGTTTCAAACTCAAATGCAGCTGCATAGCGTTAAAGACATGTTGGGGGCACGCCTACTCGCACTTGCAGGAGAAGAGAAAGCAAGTTGGGAAGCATACTTTGAACACAGCAAAATTAATCTTTCAAATAAGATACTAAGAAAGACGGTGGTATCTTCGAGCGATCTTGCCGTTAGCGCAGCACTGGCAGGCCAGGGTGTTATGTTAGCTTCTGATGTTATGATTGGTCAGTATTTGAAATCAGAGCAATTGGTGGTACCCATTGATATTCCCCATCCAGTGCGCTGGAAATCTCATTTTGTATATCTAAAGAACTCACCAAAACAACAACGCATAGCGCATTTCTGTGAGTGGCTTACAGAAAAAATGGCAAACCATGAAGCACTACAAACGTAAAAACAGGTTAAAACCGCGTTAGCCGACGGTGAAGATATTCATTTTCTTCCGTCAGCTTTTCTTTTTGTTTCAGTAACTCAACAATCATCGCTACCGCTACCCAATCCAACTCTAATTGAGAATATAGCGTTATGGCTTTTTTGACCCAACGAACACTGCTGGTATCGAACATCCAGTCGTTCTTATCGTCGCCAGAAACAGGTTCAGCTATCCCGTAATCAATAACTTCAACTATCAATTCTTGGTTTAACCGTTCAACTTGGCAAAGTTCTTCGAATGATATTACTAGCAGCGTATCAACCATTTTCTTTACTCCATTGTGAGCGAGGGTCGTCGTGTTTTAATTCCGCTAGTTGTTGCCATAATACGTTGTCTTCATCACTGGATGTGTTTGGTATAACGATTTTTAAAACTGCAATCATATCGCCAACGCCGGTTTTCATTTTAAGCCCTTTACCCTTAACCCGTAATTTTTGGCCTGTTTGACTATTTGGCTTGATATTTAAACTAATTTTGCCGGTCAACGTTGGCACTTCAACCTTGCATCCCAGTGCTGCTTCCCACGGTAAAACAGGTACAGTTAGAACAAGGTTATGCCCTTCAACATCAAACAATGGGTGCGGTACTAAACGTATGTGTAAATAGAGATCGCCATCTCTACCTTGCCCCTGCCCTTTGCCACCCTGGCCTTTAAGCCTAATCCGCTCTGAGTCAACCACGCCGACTGGTATTTTAACTTTAAGGGTTTTATTGACGTGTTTTATCTGGCCGTTTTCTAGTGATGGTACCGAAAACTGAATTGTTTTTGGCGCTTCTGAAAACAAATCTTCAAGGAATACTGGCACTTCAATCTCAGCATCTTGGCCGTGATTGCTAAACCCTGAAAAATCATCTGCTTGATGACTACGCGGCCCCTGATTAAAACCACCGCCAAATACGGAATTAAAAAAGTCTGAAAAGTCCCCGCCAGTGTGAGCACCATTGAAATCATTATTGCTCTGCCAGCCTGGTGGCGGTTGAAAATTATCGTGTGAAGTAGCACCATATTTTTTCAATTCGTCATATTCAGCTCTGCGCTGCGGATCTTTAAGCACCTCATAAGCTTCAACTAATTCTTTAAATTCTTCATCGGAATTACTGTCAGGCTGCATATCTGGGTGCAGCTTTAGGGCAAGCTTACGATAGGCTTTTTTTATTTCCTTTAAATCAGCATCTTCTTTAACACCAAGGATCTGATAATAATCTTTAAATTCCATTCAATGATGCTCAGCGTAGTGACTATAAAGTACTTAATATAGCGGATGCCGATAAAGTATCGTTTGATATTGATCAAATATCGTCAGGACTGCAAAAAACGGGGAAGGTTATGATTAACGTTGTATAGGAAGTTTGGCTTCAATTTAGGCTAAAAATGAAGGGGGCTAATGCAATGTGACCCGCACAAAAAACGCAAACCTGATTTAATCATCAGGCCCTTCTACAGTAAAGACCAGGTGTCTTCGCATATCTTTTAGAATAACCCCTTTTTTCACCATGGCGGCGCTTAATCGCTTTCGCCATTTTAATAATTCCGGTTCCGCGGCGGCTAAGGATTGTTCATCTTCAAACTGAAAGCGCAGTAATAAAGAACTTGGGAACATCTCGTATTTCATATCAAACCAGCACTGCACCATGCCAGGAATTTCAGCGCGCCCTTGCTCTTCAAGCATGTTCGCGACATCAAGGACAAGTGCTTGTTGTTTAATTTGCACTTTAGAAAGTTTTTTCATCGATAGGGTCCATCTTAGGGGCTAACGTTCGCAGACGCTAAACTTAAACGAAAACCTAGATAAATACCAAGAAAGCAGAGCTAATCAACAAAAAACTTAAAGCAAAAAGTTCACTATAGAATAGTTTTAACACGCCTTTTAGTTGCGCAAACAATAGCTAAACCCAATATCTTACAAACTCACCGAAACAACCTAACCAACTGAATTAAATACACTTACCCATCCCGTAAGTCTCACTTCATGACGTATTTTTAAACCGTTAAGTTTCCGTAAGTTCTTTTTCGTAGGATCCGGCAATACTCACTCCAACACCAATCGCTCTATAGATGCAGATTGCTGTCGCTTCACGATGGATTGGTAATTTCCCCCCTACTTTAAGGAATGAACATGAAACAGTTAATGCTAGGTTGTTGTGCAATGATCTTGGTGTTTCCTGCTTGGGTAAGCGCAGTTACACAAACAGACAATCACTATGCTGCCAATAAAAGCAATGGCTATATTGCCTACATGAGTGAACCAGAAACCCTGGTTATCGAGCAGGGAAACAGCACTTTGAAACGTGAAGTTCACCTGCCCCGAGTTCATCAAGCCGCTGAGTTTAGTTGGTCGAATGACAATCGCTACCTAACCTTTACTACCCATAAGCAGCACCTGTGGCTATATGATTTACACCTTGCCACGCTTCGGCTTATTGAGTCGATGCCAAGCACAGCACCTGAAAGCAAATACTCACCCCAATGGTCAAACGCAGGAAATTGGTTGCTATTTATTTCGCACAACCAAACGGAAGCTCGCCCTCGCGTTTACTCCCCATTACGTAAGCACAGCTATGCCTTGCCCATGTCAGCCGATGATTTCAGTCATATTGCGTGGGCCAATCACAGTAACGAAATAACCTTATTGGATTTCGTTGGGAAGCGTGAACGCCTTGCCTCATTTAAGTTATTTGGCATCACCCTGACCGCCACTGATGCTCGCAGTTTAATGGCCTTAAAAAATTAACCTAGGCCCTAAATCTAATATCGAAAAATTGATAGAAAAGGAAACGATAATGAAAAACGTCATTAGAAAAGCTGCCTTTAGCCTAGTACCTGCAGTGCTCTTATTCGCTACTGTGCAAGCGGCAAATTTTAACGAATTGAACAAAGTAGGTGTTGTGAATAACAACCTAGATACGCCCCGCCAGATGGTCATTTATAACAGCGACCAAACTAAGTGCTTGTCGACATACGGCCATAACCGTAAGAGTACTAATGTATTAACTTATGAAACCTGCCGTGTAGATGGTTACGATACCTGGACAATAACAAGCTCAGGCAAGATTAAAAATCAACGTAGCGGAAAATGCCTTACTTCGCCTCAAGGCAGAAGCACCTTAACGCTTGCTCGATGTAATACGTCTATTAAACGCGGTTACACCGCCTACGACTTCGTTATTCTGAATCACCTAGACGTTCCCACAAATAGCGGTATCGAAGTAGCCCAATTAGATTAACTGTGGCGTCTTATCCCCTGCCGCAATGCTGTTGCGGCAGGGCTCCACCTACTTAAAACCTTAGAATCGATGAATAGTCTTGCAAACTCACCCGCTCGGTTTAGACTTATACATGGCAAATTGAAGACCCGAAAAAATGAAACATCAAGGGGTTGGAGTTCAGTCTGTCTTGGATATGGGATATCTGTAGACATGAGCGAAACCTTTCAACTTGGTGACTGGGAAGTCAATACTTCGTTAAATTCCCTGTCTCGTGATAACACATCTGTTCACCTTGAACCTAAGATGATGGACGTGCTTGCCTATCTGTCAGCCCATGCAGGCGAGGTGATTAGTACCGAACAATTGCTTATCGAATTTTGGCAGGGCACTTTTTATGGCGATGCCCCAGTCCAGAAATGTATCGCCATGTTGCGCAAGAAGCTTGGCGATAATTCAAGGCAACCTTCATACATAGAAACCGTTCAGCGCCGAGGTTATCGCATTATTGCGAATGTGGTGCTATTAGACGAGCGTCAGCGGTGGGGCAATCTTCAAAAACTCAGCCAATGGACCCAAGGCTCACCCTATCGGGGGCTACAAACCTTTCAGCCCGAACACGCGGCGATATTCTTTGGACGCAATAAAGCAATCGCAGAAGTGGTTCACCATCTTAATCAGGCAATGGATGATAACTTCAGCTTTTTACTATTAATGGGAAAAAGTGGCAGCGGAAAATCATCACTGTTACGTGCGGGGGTTATTCCGTTTATTACCCGAAGTGAAGGTTTAGCGGGTATAAAAGTGCAGCACTACACAGTTATCACCCCCACCCGCGGCAAAGCTAGCAGTATATTCAGGCAGCTATTAGGTGCCCTTAATGATATGAGCATGCTGGTTGATACTTGGAATTTAGACGCGCATGCCTGTGACCTAAGCCAGCACCCTTCCCATCTAAAAGCCCTGCTTAAAGAAAGTGAGAGCATAACTGAATTGAATGATGGCGCGACCTCAACTCACTCAGTAGCGCGCCCCCACAACCTCATTGTTATCGATCAGTTTGAGCAAGTGTTGCAAGACTCAAGCTTGTCGAAAGAAGACGCGGCTAGCTTAATGAGCTTTTTAACCGTGCTTGTAAAAACTCAACGCCTTATTCTAATTGTGTCGTTACGAAACGACTTTTATGCCAACAGTATGGAATTAGAAGGATTCGCACGGCTCAAAGACGAAGGCCAGCAATACGACCTTCAACCTCCTAACGCCACCGATATAGCCCGTATGATACGCCTGCCAGCGCTTTCTGCAGGCCTAAGCTTCGAAGAAAACGTACAAACTGGAGAAAAACTCGATGAGGTTTTGCTAGAAGCAGCGATTGGTCACCCCGATGCGCTGCCCTTAATGGAGTTCACTCTAGACTTGCTCTACCAGCGCCGCGACAAAGAGAACACGTTGCTGTTTTCTGCCTTTGCCAACATTGGCGGTTTAGAAGGTGCAATAGCACAACAGGCCGAAACCACTTATCAAGGTATGAGCGAAACGGCTAAAGCAAGTTGGAAAAGCGTGATGCACGAATTGGTGACCATTAACGATGTGAATCAAACCGGCTTAATTGCTAGAAAAGTACCCATTGAGCAGTTTAGTGACGAGAACGATTTAGCCTTTATTCAGCAGTTTGTTGATGCACGATTATTCGTTACCGAATCAGACCTTGGTGCAAATGAACTTACTTATAATACATCAGCCCCTGATGCGAAGAGGAATAAGCGTGTTTGCGTTGCCCATGAAGCCTTATTAAAACACTGGGATCGCATTACCGACTGGGCACAAAAAAATCGTGCGGCTTTACTAAAAAGAACGGAGCTCAATACCGATTGCAGCCGCTGGTTAAATGCGGGTAAACCTCAAGACATGTTACTGCCCTCTGGTAGAAAGTTAGACGACGCTCGCTGGATGGCAAAGCAACCCCACTTGCACTTAACACCGCAGGAAACATTATTCATTCACCTTTCTGAAGGCCAGCATAAAAAAACGCAGCGCTATAAAACGTCGGCCATTGCCGCCCTGGCGATATTGGCTGTGTCCACAACGGGGTTGGCCATTTATAGCAATAATCAAACTCAACTCGCTGTTGAACAAACCCACCAAGCACAGGTACTTCGAAACAAAGCTGAAAGCTTAGTAGATTACATGTTGGGCGACTTACGCAGCCAGCTAGAGCCCATAGGGAAACTGGACGTGCTCGAAGGTGTTGGGCAGAAAACATTAGATTATTATGCAGGTATTGAAACCGGTGATGGGCTAAGGCAAGCAAACTCGTTGAAGCTTTTAGCCGAGATAAACATTAACCGAGGAGAGTTTGAACATGCCGGTGAACAGTTATCTCAAGCGTTAAATATTTTAAATAAACAGGACGCAGAGCAGCTAAAAATACAAGAAACAGCACCGAATGGCATTGCATCAGCAAACGCGTATTCACAAAGTACAACGCAAACTAGCGAGCAAGTGTTGTTCTTAAAAGGGAACATTCACTATTGGATTGGCGTCATCGCCTACTTCAAACAAGACTATACCACTACCATCGAAGAATGGACAAAGTACCTTAACTATTCACAACAACTGTTAGTGCTTGATGAGCTAAACCCCAAATGGATGTTGGAAGTAAGTTCGGCTCAACACAATATTGGTAGTTTAGCGCTTCGTATTTCCCAGTACGAAAGCGCCAGCCAAAATTTTCGTGACTCCATCGCTTTAAAACGCAAAATGTTAATCTCGCAACCTAACCATAGTGAAGTACAAGCCTCGCTGCGGGGTTCTTTGTTAGGACTAGTAGCAGTGGCCTTTCAAACTTTTGAATTCAATGAAGCAGAAAAATTGGCAGAAGAAGCCTATACCCTTGCGGTTAAATTACTGCTCGAAAATCCTGACGACTACAACATTGTCTATCAAACTTTGTCATCCGCTAATTTGCTAATACAAGCGCAAATGTCCGTTGGCAACAAATCAGGTGCTGATAAAACAATAACCGACGGTGTCATGCTGGCGCAGAAACTGGCTAAACAAGAACCCGAAAATGAAGCCTGGATGACCAAAGTTGCGACATTAATGTTCTTCTATTGGGATTATTATTTGCTCTTCGACACAAAAGACAGCCCCCCTAATCCAGCACTACTTAACCTTACTCGCGCTGCTTTTAACAAAACCAAAAACCTGCCTATAAAACAGAAAATTTACAGTGTGAAATTGGGTTTCGAAAACCGCGAAAATTCAGAGGTGATGACAGATATTGCCCAACCATCCCTTGAGTTCAATAGTGAATCCACCCCGCGTCTACTGTGGGAGTTACATTTAAAATGCCGCAACCACCCCTGCACCATTGGTGAGGATATACGAAAAGAGGTTGGGAAAGGTGAACGTAAAAGCTTAGCCCTCACGCATTTTACGTTAGCGAACACCGAGAAACCGTCGAACGATATGAATGCTTCACTAACTGAATTCTATTTTTTACTGGTGTCATCTAAGCGAAGTGCGGCTAGAGATGTGCTATTGAGTCTGGAAAAGCAAGGGTACTTACATCCCCAATTAACAGACGCAATTAATCGCGCTAAAGACGACACTTAAACCCTGAAAGGAGCTTCAGATGGAACATGATGATCAATGTCGTAAAATAGCTTATAGCTACACCTTAAATTTATCAGTATTTACTGACAATTTATTGGAGCAAACGCTGAAAGAAGGCGAAGGTACTGCAGAAGGCGAAACCTACTTTTTTAAGTATGAGGGGAAAGGCTTTTCAAACGGAATATTATCAATACCCCAAAGTTATTTTGCCGATGGGGACGTGAGGATCACTATCTTACTGAATCAAACTGCATCAGCTCACAAGCACAGACCAGCGGGCTATAAATTTGCCTGGATCCATGCACGCCGAGCGGGTGATAAAGAAGAATATGTAGGACGGGGGCAGAGATTCGAAATGGAAAGCTGGCAAAATGACAAAGTTTCATTTCTGTTAACCGGTAAAATGCAATACAAAACGACTAAGGGCTGGGTAAACGTAAACACCTGTGAGTTGGCGCTAGATGTTTGGGTACACCACACCTACCGCTCGCAATTAACCAAGGAATTTACTGTAGATAAAATTAACTGCGACCCACAAATTGAAATTCAACCCTCTTAATGAATCAGTGAGTTCAAAAGTAAGTGGGGTCATAAATACTCTTTACACTTTGACGAATATTTAGGCTAGACTGGAACCATCAAATATTAGTTATAAATAGGCTAGCAGCATAATCTAGTTTAGCGCTAATAGATGAATGTAACATTTTCACTAACCTTAACATTTGCACTAAATTCGGCAAAAGGAGTTTTACCATGAAAAACAAAGCAATTGCGTTAGCATTATTACTGTCTGTAGTAGGTTGTTCTGAGTCTAATAAAGAGGCAACGGAAGAAGCCAAAAAAGAAGCCATGATGGAAATGGAGAAGGCTGGCGACGAGGCAGCTGACGGCTACGAAGAAGGAAAAGAAAAAGCAGCTGATGCTTGGGATGAAACTAAAGACTCTGCATCAAGTACCTATGAAGATGGTAAAGACATGGCTTCTGATGCTTATGAAGACGGCAAAGACATGGCTTCCGATGCATATGAAGACGGCAAAGATATGGCCTCTGACGCGTACGAAGATGGTAAAGAAAAAAGTGCTGACATGATGGATGCTGGTGCTGAAAAAGTGCGTGAAGCATGTATCGCGATGAAGGAAAAAATGGGTGGTGACGTAAGCGAGTGTGATAGTAAAGACTAACTTACCGCCCCCAGCATTGTGTGTTTGCTACACTTTTTTACCAAACGCACAATGCTTTTCCCCTTATTCAGCTAATGACTCAATCAATTCGCCAAGCAACTTTATACTTTGTGTACGAACTTCCTGCGAGCCATCAATAAAATTGAACCGCAAACAATTTCGATATTTTCCAGTCGCTGAAAACATTTGCCCAGGGGCAACATAAATACCATGCTCTTTGGCTTTATCAGCCAGTTTAACCGCGTCGTATTTCGCATTTAATTCAACCCACAGTACGTATCCGCCTTGCGGATAACTTACGCACGTATCTTGTGGAAAATAGCGTTTAATATCAGCGCGAAGTGCGTCTCGTGCACTCAAATAATAATGGCGCATTGCCCGTATGTGCTTATCGTAACCGCCTTGTTCGATATAACTTGCTATGGCGAGCTGAGGCAATGTGGGGCACATGGAGCTGCTAACATACTTCGCATGAAGTACTTTGTTCCTGAAACTTCCAGGCGCTATCCACCCCACCCTAAACCCTGGTGCTAAGGTTTTGGAAAATGACGAACACAATAAAACCCGACCATCCTCATCAAACGATTTAACCGTTTTGGGGCGCGGGTAGGAATACGCGATGTCTCCGTAAATATCATCTTCAATAATGGCGACATCGTATTCTCTTGCCATATCGTAAAGTGCTTTTTTCTTATCATCGGGCATAACAAAGCCCTGAGGATTATTGACCGTTGGTGCTACCAATATGGCTTTTACCGGCCATTGATCTAGCGCCAGTTTCAATGCATCTAAACTCAGGCCAGTTTCAGAGTCTGTAGGTATTTCTAGTGCTTTTAAATTCGCACCTTTTATGGCTTGCATGGCACCGTAAAAGCCCGGTGACTCAACCACTATTACATCCCCTGCATTGGCCACCGCACGAAGGCATACCGATAATGCTTCTTGGCAACCTGATGTAACGATAAACTCATCCGACTGCAGTCTACAGCCCGAGGCAGCAGTAAGCCTGCTAAGCTGTTTTCTAAGGCTCTGATCACCTTTCACATCACCGTACACCATGCCATCAAGCGGCCTGTTCTTTGTTAACTCATGCAGGCGTTTTGTTAGTGGCTTTAGGGTTTTTGCGGTCATGTTAGGCATGGCGTGCTGGAACTGACATCGCGTTTCAATACCACTGTCTTTGTTAAACGTATTCAACAGCATGTTGAGTACATCTTCCCACTGAGACACATCCATCGGCCGTTGCGGCGGCTTAGTCATTTTGGGCGTGTTATTCAATGTGGTATTTGACGATACGAAATAGCCTGATTTAGGCTTCGCTTCAACGTACATTTGAGACTCTAGAACCCGATAGGCTTCTTGTACTGTAGCGATACTAACGTGGTGCTCTTTAGACAATTGCCTTACCGAGGGAAGTCTATCTCCTTGTTCAAATAGCCCACGATCTATTTGCGCTTTTAGTTCACAAGCAAGCGACTCATACAGTGTCATTCATTCTACTCGATACAGACAAAAACCATACAGATAACTATACCCTAACCTATCGCTATAACTTACCATACAGTTGCAATAATAAATGAGCATACAGTCATTGTTTCCTCTCATCTGTATGGCATATTTTTAGGGCTTTTGGCCCTAATACATACAAACTTTTAAATGTACCATTCTGTAGCGTTGTTTAGTAACGCCTATAAATTTGCAACTCAACCGTCGCTTATTGGCTTAAATAGAAGATTAGAGAAAAGGACCACCATGGAAACTTCGTTACTTTTTGCACTCGCTACCTTTGCTTTTGTTAGTACAGTAACGCCCGGGCCTAATAACTTAATGCTATTGGCATCTGGGGCGCAGTATGGTTATAAAAAATCGCTTCCACATATGTTTGGTATTGTTGTGGGCGTTGCAGGCTTAATGATAAGTACGCTGATGGGCGTGGGCGCACTTTTCACATTATTTCCCGCCTTGTATACCGTACTAAAAGTACTAGGCATAGCGTATTTGTTGTGGCTGGCCGTTAAAATTGCCACTGCCCCAACTGATGAAATTGAAATCAAGAAAACCACCCGCCAAGGACCACTAAAATGGTGGGAGGGCGCACTGTTTCAATTAATTAATCCTAAAGCGTGGATGATGGCATTGGCTAGCGTAGGCACATTTTCGGTTCCCGGTGAACACTACGCAGAATCGGGGCTTGCTATTGTTATGGCTTTTGCGCTTATTGGATTTCCGTGTATTTCTATTTGGGTCGCAGTTGGTGCAAAAATAAAAATTTGGCTTAGCTCGCCCATGCGCAGAAAGCGCTTCAACTTCACCATGGCAGCCGCCACGGCTGCTACATTGTTTTTGATTATTTAAAATAGGGAAGTGACGTGTGAGTATGTTATTGACTAGACGATGTACTCCCCCACGCTAACGCTCTGCTTAAAATGGTTTAGCCGCTTTGGGTTGCAAGTAAGCTAAGGATAACTTGCTACGGCTAAACCCGTTTTAACAAGCACTAAGGCGCGAAAAAGAAGCCTTTATCTACCCCACTAAAATTGTTTTTATGGTTCAACAAGTACTTTTTGTTCTTCGCGCCATCTATCAATCGTAAGATATTGTTCTGCGAGTCCTTGTTAGCCATGTTGCTAATACGAAACTTCAACTGCGTTACATTTTCTGGCATGCCCAGAATTTCAAAGATAAACACCGACAAATGATCATCGAGTTTTATTTTGCCCTCGCCCAAACGCAATTGGCTTGTGGTCACTTCTTGCGTTTTTTCACCTCGGCTAAAAGCCTTCACATCAAAGGCTTGTTTAATGTGGGCCACTAAACGTTGCTTATAAGCGGTGCTGCCTTTTGGTATTGCCTTGAGCTTAGCTTTATTGCTACTGCTGGCAATAAGCGATTGATCTATACCGTACAATGGCGTCATCACTTCATATATCCAGCGACCATCATCTAAATGGCGAATTTGAAAAGTGGCAATATTGCTATCGTGCGCATTACTTACGCCTGAAAACATCAATACACCAACCAATAAGATAAATTTAACTTTTTTACGCATATGCAGTACCCATAAGCCTTATGCCGATATATTTAAAGGCATAAGGCATCAACCCTTTACGTTTTAAACAGTGATGGCGATTGAACAGTCATGGTCATTGAACTGTAAAATCGTTTCTATCGACGTAACTTCCCATCAAACAGACCGGTACCGTTGGCGCCCCCGTTTCTAAGGCGTGGTAGTGGTATGCGCCATCTGGGAACTCTTCCGTGGCATGAGTATGACCATTACACTCATCAGTAGTGGCTACATCAGCAGGAAGGGTATTGGCGCCGTCAATCAAATCGTAAGCGGCGTAAATAGGAAAACCGTCTTTCGCTAAGCCAGCAAACGCCGCGTGATCTTCATATTCAATATAAGTATTGGTACAACTAATGCCGTACAGATTCGTGAAATTGTATTCTGGTGCATCGAACACGGTATTGATAGATTGAGGAATAAAGTGCCAGTGATAATATCCGGCAGGATCGGCATGTCCACCGCAATGATCTAACGCGGGGATATTTCCGCTACCCGTGCCACCAATACCGGCTTCAGCAGTCGTAACACTAGGCGGATCGCCTTTAATTGGAATACCATTAATACCTAAACCGATACTGCCAACGGTGGGAATATAATAGGCTTCAGAGCGAAATTCTGGGGTGACGGGGATTAAATAGGTTACTGTTAAACTTGAATCGTATGAAAGGAAAACTTCACAGTAATTGCACATTTCGTAAGTGCCATAACGCACGCAAATGAGCGATGTATTAGTAAGATATGAAGGCGGCACTGGCGGATAAATACCTCCACCATAGCGACATTCTGGCGTGAGCACTTATAGGTAAGGGTTTTCGCCCATAGCAACGGCAACGCAAAACAATCGCAAATCTAATTCTAACTGATGGTATTGCGGCTCCATATAACAGCAAAGTTGATAGAAACTTTTGTTATGGTCTTTTTCTTTAAAGTGAGCGAGTTCATGTACCACTAGCGCTTTTAATAAAGGCTCGGGGGCGTGCAATAAGTCGCTGTTAATGGCTAAGTCATGCTTACGTGTTTTGCCCTGCATTCGATAGGTATGTGTACCCAACGCATTCGTGACCATATCACCTTGCTTTTTAAACGCCGCCCGCCCAAAAGGTGGCGCGTTTTTTATGTAACGGTTTTTTAGGTCGGTTGCATAATTATAAAGTAACTTGTCGGTCGTTATAGTATGCACATTGGGGTACTTTTTAACGAGGTAATGGCTTAACTTATTTTCGGCTATTAGTTGCAGTGCTTGCTCAACAACGGTCTGTGGGTAGCCATTAAAATATCGTGCGTATTCACTCACTTTACTTTCTCCTTAGTACGCACAATTATAAAGGAATTCAAAAGTAGGGTTTAAGCCTTTTTTGGAATTAGGGTCGGAATGAGGGTCAGAGTACTTTAATTCTGCTAACCGTATGTAAATCTGGAGACTATAACGCAAAGGTTTACACGCCGGAGTCAGGTACGTTGACTCTTAGGTGATAATGTACTCTGCCCCCTTTATGTCCCGCTATTTAAAGTACTGCTCCTCTTGGGTCGGTAAACGAAGAATATGAAGTTCTTCTTTCTGGAAGCTCTGGTTGATGTAGCCCTTATCCGCAAAGTCCTGCAATATTTCTGGGCATGGGTATTCACCCCACTTTTGTTTATAGCGCCCTGCATTAGAAACAAAGTCGATTAGATGATTTACGGGGCATCGATAATTTTCGCGCTCTTTAATAAAGGTGATCAGATCTATACGTTCAATATCAAGATTCGCATTTATACATGTTTGAAAGAAGTCTTCATCATTCAGGCCATATCCTCGATATCCCTCATCGAAACCGCCAATACGCTTTAAATCGTCGGTTCCAATGCAAAAAAGTGTACTATTTTGTCGAATACTAAAAGCGCAGTCAGAGCCATTCTCCTTTGTTTCGGGATTATTGTTAGTGTGCTCAATTAAATCGGAATAATCGGTAAGGCTTATATCTTCTGAAACACATGATATTTTGCTGGTTATAACACGAGATTGAGACCATGAGTTTTGCAAGCACTTAAATAGCTGAGGTGAAAATATGCTCTCAACGTTCATAAACAAACACAGAGAAGATGTAGCTGCTGCTAACCCTCTATTTCGCGCCCCCGCAATATCTAATTCTTCACAGTTATCAAACCGATGAACAATGTTAAATACCTCACTTTTGTAAAGCGAGTGTTCTGAAGGCCTTCCCATCCAGACCACGATTAATTCGCGGGGTGGTAGCTCCGCCTTTTCAAGTCGATTTACGAATGCGGTAAATGCCTCTATGCGGGATTTCACTGTGATGATGACACTAATTGAAGAATGTTGATTCATGAGAAGTCTCTGATAGGCCAGAACAAATATATAAACGAGCAAAGGGCATACCCATATTAATTCACTACTAATCAAGGTGTTGCAAAAAAGACAGCGATAGCATATGAAATTTTTGTAATGTTAGGGGAAAGTTTTACGTACTCACTCTTACTAGCGACGTTTTCGCTTCCTATTTTCCACATATGATATTTTGGCGTCATTAAGATAATTTGAGCGGTTGGTAAATTGAACAATATTTGCGTTCTACCACTATATAATCATAACTCGGTTTCTAGAGCAGGCTCATAGCTCTGCATCGGTCTACATGATTCGCCTTTCTCTGAATTAGTACACTGATACTCTACGCAATACGGGGCTTTAAATAGAAAGGAAAAATGACAAGGAGGGGTAACACTTGAACCAGTTAAATCTTGCCTTAATAACTATTGGCGCGGTTGTCTTAACGTTAGGCATGCTTACGCGAGTGATAAATCGTTCTTACCTTTCCATGCCACTTCTCGCGTTTATTGTAGGTGTTGTCCTCGGCCCAATAGGCACTAGCATACTAACCCCTGATTTATGGGGCGATAGTAATAAACTCCTTGAAGAATGCGCTCGCGTTACAATCGGCATCAGTCTAATGGCAATAGCGCTGCGGATTCCTAGAAACTACTTATTCGACCATAAAAAATCGTTCTTTCTGTTGCTAGGTGTAGGAATGCCTGCAATGTTTTTTCTCAGCAGCTTAATGGCACACTGGATATTAGGGGTACCTCTACTTATTGCGCTTCTAATTGGCGCGGCTATCTGCCCTACCGATCCCGTGGTCGCAAGTTCAATCGTTACCGGCGGATTAGCGCGAAAACACCTGCCAGATCGATTCCGCTATGGCCTGTCTACTGAATCAGCCATAAATGACGGTTTGGCTTACCCCCTAGTGCTATTACCAATTCTGTTGTTGACGCCAGCAGAACATAGCCCTTGGCTAACTTGGGGGCTGCGAGTAGTGTTGTGGGAGATTGGTGGCGCTATTGTACTAGGGGCGTTATTAGGCTGGATTGTCGGCAAGTCGCTGTTATTAGCTGAACACAAAAAAACCCTCGACCATTCAGCTTTTTTGGCTACCACCTTGGCATTGACGCTGCTGACATTAGGCGTCGCTAAATTCCTATCCACCGATAGTGTCTTAGCGGTATTCGTTGCAGGTATGGTTTTCAGTCAGCTGGTAGGCGGTTCAGATAGAGCGAAAGAAGACAAAGTACAAGAAACCGTTAATCTTTTTTTCACCCTTCCTATTTTCATATTTTTAGGCTTAATGTTACCTATAGATAGTTGGTTTGAGCTTGGGTGGGACGGCGTGTGGTTTGCGCTGGCCATTCTACTTGTTAGGCGCATACCGGTTATTATTGCGCTCTCTACTTTTCTTCCTATATGGAACAATTGGAAGTTAGCCCTATTAGCTGGGCATTTCGGCCCTATAGGGATCTCTGCGCTATTCTACGGTATGGTAATCTTAGATAAGAGTGGACATGATATCGCGTGGACGGCGGGTAGTTTGGTTATTACCGCTTCACTAATTGTTCACGGAGTAACAGCGGCACCTTTGGCTAAACTCTGGGCAGTTAAGAAAGAAGATAAGGAATAATGGCTATAAAAAGGAGAGTACTACTCAGTTCTCCTTGAGTAAGCTCTCCTTGAAGTATATCTTTTTTGCTAGATTACACCGGATCGACTAATGATAATGTTTACAGCAATCCACTATAGATTTCGCCGTATCGCTACTCTCACACTTACTGGCGATATCACCTACCGATACTACCCCAACTAATTGCTTATTTTCTTCACTATCTAATACTACAAGACGTTGAACCTCATTTTTGCTCATATTCCCTAATACAGTATCGGTGTCGTCGTCTTTGAAACAATAGAGGACAGGCTCACTTAAAATAGAGGAAATGCTGTCATCTAAGCTGACTCCCTTTGCCACTGCATTTACAACTAAATCTCTGTCAGTCACGATACCAACCAGTTTATCGTTGTTGTAGACAGGCATAAGGCCAGCCTTCATTTCGGCCATTTTTTTTGCTGTTTCCATCACTGTGGTATTAGAAGGTAGTATTTCAGTATTGTTAGTCATAACTTCATGTATATACATTCATCTTGCTCCTTTTGGTTGAAGCTTGGCGAACGCCAAGCTCTCTTTTACTATGCAAGTGTTCTACCAGTATCAAAGCCAGTTTGATAAGGGGTTCGGCGCCTTAAAAAACCAAAGTTATGTAGAAAATACATTTTTTACGTAAAGATTATAGTTATGGACGACAACTCGCTTCAAAAATTTGGTTCCATTACTGACTTCAAAAACCGGCGCCCATAAAAGCAGCTCGCCATAGCCCGTTCATGAACTTGCAAAATCGCTTTTTCCAATAACGTATCGTAAAAACAGTAAGCACTGGCATGAATCCCGCAATTCTCTCCGTGTATCCTTAAGCTTGCTATTGGCGTGCAGAAGTCTCACTTCATATAGCGACAATAAGTTTAGGGAACTGAAATTCTATTTATGAACTTTGAAAATTAGGAGAATATTATGTTACCTGAGGAATACCGCGAATGTGTTGATGCTTGTAATCGCTGTGCAGATGCTTGCGACCACTGCTCTACTGCCTGTTTGGAAGAAGACAATATAGCCGAAATGGCGGAGTGTATACGTTTAGATATGGACTGTGCTGCCCTATGCCGATTCGCTGCCGCTGCAATGGCGCGTGGCAGTAAGTTCGCCCCACAAATATGTAAGCTCTGCGCAGAAATATGCGATGCGTGTGCGAAAGAATGTGGTAAACATGAAGCACCACATTGCCAAGCTTGCGCTAAAGCGTGTAGCGAATGTGCTGAAAACTGCCGTGCAATGGCTGCCTAACCCCAAAAATGGTGGCAGAGTACCTTTTCACCTACGTCGAAATCTAGATTCTTCGGTAGACGGAAACTCGGCAGACGGGAACAGTGTACTCCGCCCCTATTTCTCTACAAGCTGCTGGTTACTGAAACGGCTGTTTTGCCTAGTAGGTTATATGCTTGTTCAGTTTTTTCATGGGAAGGACTATTGACTACTACTACCCACTTACCTTCTCGGGTGGCGTTTCTAGCCTGATCCACCACACCATCCTGATCTGGCCTAAGGGATATAAAGCCGGCAATCATTAACCCACCAAATAAACCCAATATTGAAAGCGCTAGTGTGGTCATCATGGGGCTGTCTTGTGTATAGCTTGGCCCAATAAAAGATAAAATTGCAGCGATGACAACACCGACAACAACGCCGACTATGCCCATCGCGATATGAGCTTTGAGCATAAAAAAGCCGACCTGGCTGTCCTTATTCTCTATCTTCTGGTCAAACTGAGTGTCGTGAGGATTTAAAATGTTGACCTCATCAGGCTTCAACGCAGCTTTTTCTCGTACCGACTCGGCGGCAGTTTTGGCGCTAGTTTCATCGGTATAGATGGCGCAGACTTTTCCTCTGATCTCATTACTCATAATGTTTCCTTTTTGTAACGCTCAGCATTAGGTTAACGAACTCGGACTAACTTCAGTTATAAAATAAGAATTGCAAAACTCATTCCCTTAAAAGAAATTACCGATAAAAGCTGTTGTGAAGCTGTTAGAAATACTCAACAGGCCCCCTTAATTAAGTGAATTTAAGTAAACGCGAAAAGGCACCGTTATACATATAGTGCTGACAAATTTACCGTGAAATTGCAAAAATTACTTATTTCCTACTCTCTACTTTGCGAATTCAAATTGGTGTGGATGGCACTTAAACGAGGAGAAAAGTTAACCACAGCGGGCAAAGTTCGTGGCTTTGAGACAGGCACTGGTTTTTATTTATCTATAGATGCTGTGTTGGCGCGTTTTACGCTTAATGATGGGTTCATATTACAACTCTACTGAGAGCTCAAATGCCACAGCATAATCCCCCTCCTATGGGTTTAAGCAAGTTAGATAAAGGCTACAAAGTTTGTGTTTGGGCGCCGCATGCGGCTAGCGTATCCATACATGGAGAATTTGACGACTGGAGTGACGACGGACTTGCGCTATCTAAAGAAGACGGTGGGGTATGGGCTGCAAACGTACCAGAGCTAAAAAACAATCAGCAATACCAATTTCTTATTACTACCGAATCTGGCGACGTATTAAAGCGCAACGATCCTAGGGCTCGATTGCTTACCAACAGTGTCGGAGCCTCAATTGTTTATGATGATGACTATCATTGGCCTGATGCTCCCTTCTCTATGCCCGACAAAAAGTCGCTGGTTATTTATGAACTGCACATAGGCACATTTAACTGCAAAGAAAGAGACGAAAATGGAACGCCGAATAAGCCTGGCACATTTGATAGTGCTATCGAAAAATTAGATTACCTTGCAGAACTCGGTATTAACTGTATTGAATTGATGCCCGTTAATGAATTTGCAGGTGACTTCAGCTGGGGTTACAACCCTGCCTACCCGTTTGCGGTTGAAGAAGCTTACGGTGGACCAAATGGCTTGAAAGACTTTGTTCGCGAAGCTCATGCACGAGGTATCGCCGTAGTATTAGATGTGGTTTACAACCACTTTGGACCAAGTGATCTTCACCTTTGGCAATTCGATGGCTGGTCTGAAAACAATAAAGGCGGTATTTACTTTTACAATGACTGGCGTAGTGACACCCCGTGGGGCGATACAAGACCAGATTATGGCCGACCAGAAGTGCGCCAATACATTTTTGATAATGCAATGATGTGGCTAGATGAATACAGACTAGATGGCTTGCGTATGGACATGATCCCCTATATGCGTTCTGTATCTGGTTCAGAAACTCCTGAAGATTCCATTGAAGAGGCTTATGATTTAATTCGCTGGATAAACAGCGAAATACAGCAACGTCACCCAGAAAAAATCGTCGTTGCCGAAGATCTTCACGGAAATGACTTCGTCACCAATTCCACAGAAGACGGTGGGCTTGGTTACACGGCACAATGGGATGCACACTTTGTCCATCCAATACGAGATGTTTTAACCCAGCCAGACGACGAGAATAGAGATATTGCTACCGTCCAAGAAGCACTTACGCAGCAATACTCCGACGACCCTTTTCGCCGCGTGATTTACGTGGAATCCCATGATGAAGTGGCAAACGGTAGCGCGCGTTTAGCAGAAGAAATAGCACCTGGTAACGTGGATAAAGACTACTTCGCTCGTCAACGTTCTGTAATAGCTGCAGCACTTACCCTCACAGCGCCTGGTATTCCCATGTTATTCCAAGGCCAAGAGTTGCTAGAAGATCTTTGGTTTGATGATATGGACCCTCTAGATTGGTCGAGAGAACAGAATTTTCCGCAGTTACACAAAGCCTACAAAGCCTTAATCGCGTTACGCAAGGGTAGCCCAAGCTTACATAGTAATGAGGTAACAGTGACGCACTTCGATAAAGACAATGGCGTACTAGCCTACATCCGAGGCGATAACGGCGATGATGATACAAACCAAGCCGAAAACGACAAGGTAATGATTGTCATAAACTTTAAGGATCAAGCACACGATAATTACGAAATACCCAACCTAAACAAAGGTCAATGGCATTGTATTTTTAATTGGTACGGGGGATATCACGAGCCAAGCGACTTTTCATTTTTGAATGATACCGCTGGTGAAGAACATAATGATCACGAAAGAGATAATGATCATGAAGAAGATAATGATCATGAAGAAGATAATGATCATGAAGAAGATAATGATCATGAAGAAGATAATGATCATGAGGAAAATAGCAATCGTGAAGGAAATAGTTACGCCATGCTTTACCTGGAAGCCTATCAAGTCTTAATTTTTCAGCTTAATCATTAACAATGGCAAACGCACTACAAGAAAATCAGGTGCTAATGCTACGGTAAACGATAAAGAAATCGCGCTTAGTTTAGCCGTAAATTTCTCATAAACTAACCGCATTTCTCAATTCACTAATCTAAGTAATTGTTACACCCACCGTGAAATGATTTCATTTTGCGGAGGGCTTCCCCCTTAATTCGCCCGAAATTACCGTTAATTCAAGATGGTGCGTGCTTTGCATTGCATTGGCTTACTTGAGTCATCTTTAAGTGAGTAAAACGGATTGTTCTGACATAACGTTGATTTTAGATTTGCCATGAACTTAATTCTACGCTCTTCGTTCCACCTTGAAAAAAGGAAACGGTAAAATGCCTTCCTCCTCAAACCATCGCATCTCTAATTGGCTGCTAAGAATATTCTCAGTAGTAAGCTTTTTTATCGGGTTATATTTAGCAGTAGGCGGAGCTTGGCTAGCTATAGAGGGCGGCTCCTATTACTACCTTATTGCAGGGGCTACGTTAATATTAACGAGCCTCTTACTATATTTCCGTCAACGTTTGGGCTTATGGCTTTTTGCCCTTTTATTCTTGGGTACCCTTGGCTGGACTATTTGGGAATCAGGCTTAGATTACTGGCGCTGGGTACCGCGCATGGGTGTACCTGTTCTACTGGGGTTAATTCTTGCGCTTCTACTTCCAAGCTTTAACATTTCGAGACGAACGAGTTTTTCTCTTGCCGGCGCATTTTTAGTTATTTTTGTAGGTGCCTTTTGTATGGCGTTCGTGCCGACTAACTGGACTCATAACGCTACCACTGCAGAGGCAGGAAGTAGTTCGATAAAACTCGGTAGGGGTAACGGGCTTGGCGATATTAGCGATGATGATTGGCCGGTGTATGGGCGAGATAACAATGCCAGTCGGTATTCACCAATAACCGATATAACTCCTGAAAACGTTTCTTCGTTAAAACGGGCATGGCAATACAGAACAAGAGATATCCCCTCTAAGCGATATGGCGCTGAAACCACACCCATTAAAATCGACGACAAACTATATTTGTGTTCAGCAAGAAACCAATTAATTGCTTTAAGCGCTGAGAGCGGTGAGGAAATATGGCGTTATGATCCCAAAGTTGCCGACGAAGACATACCTTATACTGCAGCCTGTAGAGGCGTCGCCTATTACAAGGTACCAAATAGCAATAACCCATCTACCACGCAAGCCTGCAATGAACGAATAGTGAGCGGAACGTTAGATGGAAGGATCATCGAAGTCGATGCACAGTCGGGTAAGCCCTGTCTCGATTTTGGTAATCAGGGTGAGGTCGATATTAAAAAAAATATGGGAAAAACCCCCAGTGGATTTGTAGCGATTACCGGCGTTCCCGTTATTGTTCAGGGGGTTATTATAACAGGTCATCAAGTATTAGATGGCCAAAAACGTTATGCCCCATCAGGCGTTATAAAAGGGTTTGATGTGCAAACTGGTGAGCTTCGCTGGGCATGGGACATGGAAAAGCCTTACATCACCAAACTACCGCCAGAGGGGGAAACCTATACCAGAGGTACGCCAAACATGTGGACCTCAGCCACCGGCGATAATGATTTAGGTCTTGCTTATTTGCCCATGGGTAACTCGTCTGCCGACTACTGGAGTAGCTCACGCACTTCTGAAGAACTCAAATACTCAACCTCGCTAGTGGCGATGGACGTTAATACGGGAAAACCTGCTTGGTCATTCCAAACTGTTCACAAAGACGTTTGGGACTACGATTTGGGCTCTCAAGTTAGCCTTATAGACTACCCTACTGATAACGGACCTATACCTGCAGTTGTGCTACCAAGTAAGCAGGGTGATATTTATGTATTAAACAGAGAAACCGGTGAACTACTGACGGGCGTAGAAGACCGCAAGGTCCCAACTGGTGGTGTAGGGCCAGAGAAGCGTTCTAGCACCCAGCCATTCTCAACATTTCACACGCTTCGTAAACCGGACCTAACCGCCAGAGACATGTGGGGCGTGACCATGTTTGACCAACTGGCTTGCCGAATTCAATTTCAAAAAGCCAGCTATAAGGGCATTTATACCCCACCAACCACAGATCAACACTGGATCCAATATCCCGGGTACAACGGCGGCTCCGATTGGGGAAGCGTAGCAATCGATCCTTCTCGAGGCGTACTCATTGCCAATTATAATGACATGCCGAATTTTAACCGACTGGTTAGCCGCGAAGAAGCGAACGAGCGAGGCTGGAAACCACGAGATGAAATGGAGCATGATGAGGGTGGTCCGGAAGGTGCCGGTGACCCTCAACAAGGCACCCCTTACGCCGTGGATGTGAATGCGGGATGGCGCTTAGGGTTTACAGAATTATTATGCAAGCAACCTCCTTACGGTGGTATACGTGCTATAAGCTTGGAAGATGGCAGTACATTGTGGGATCGCCCACTAGGTACAGCGCGAAATAACGGTCCTTTTGGATTTGCCTCAGGTCTACCGCTAACTATAGGTACGCCCAATAATGGCGGAAGTGTTGTTACAAAAAGCGGTTTAATTTTTATCGCAGCAGCCACCGATAACCTTATTCGCGCTATAGATATCAATACCGGGGAAACAGTTTGGCAAGACGCGTTACCCGCAGGCGGGCAAGCGAACCCAATGATGTATCGTGAAAATGGAAAAAGTTACTTGGTCATCGTTGCTGCCGGCCACCACTTTATGGAGACACCACCAGGGGATTATGTCATTGCGTACGCACTAGACCAGTAGCAGAAATTGGGTCAGATTACATTTTTAGTTAATTTACTCTGACCCTGTTATTTTTGTTACTCGTTATAATGAGTAAAAACTTGATAGGGGGCGCCGCCGTAATCGTAGTCTGATAAAACAAGATTAATAACATCGCTTGCTTGAACGTCATAGAGCGTGGTTTCTAACAGTAAATCGTCAGTTTCGCTATCGTAAACATATACATCATAATCACCAGCTTCAATTTCTACATCAAGAGTGCTCAAATAAGAAAATGAGTCAGATTCATCGTATGAGTCAGGCGAACTTCCTTGCTCAATCACCTTCACAGAAATTGAGGTACTGCTTTCGTTGTCAATATTATGAGAAAAAAGCAGTTTCGCGTGGGTTTCAATAATTCTTAAGTCTTCGGTATTGGAATAAGACGTAACCGTGGAGTTTGCATTTCCACTACCTAATAACAGCGCAATTTCATCTGCATGAAAATCTATGCTAGTACTTTCTAATACGGCTTGGCTATCGCTGTCACGAAGATAAATATCAACATTAGTTGCCTCGTCTGGGTCATCAATGGCTATTAAAATAAAGTCAGACAGTTCACCAAAATAAATATCTTCCGCGACTAAATTTGACGTAGTACTTTGAGCCACTGATATAGCACTAGTATTAGTAATATTGTTACTTGCCCGAAGGTAACTGTCTTGCGCTTCATTAGTTAGTTGCCTCGCCCCGCTGCTGTTAAGCTCCACAATGCTGAAAAATGAATCCTCTATTCCCGCACTGTCATAACTAACTAATACGTAAGATAGCGCCTCTCCTTCTTCAATAGTTATGTCGTTTTTCATCGCTAAAATAGTATCGGTGCCTGACTCGGTAAAGACTATTTTATAATCGCCAGCGTCCAACTCAGTGTCTCCACTGACATCGGCTAATGAAAGCGTATAGGAGGCTGACTGATTAGTCAGTGAGCTATCGGCATCAAGAATGTATACATCGACAGAGTCGTCGTAGCTGGCTAAGTTGGCAAATTGCGCCATAGCGTAACCATCGTCAAAATCTGAGTCGTAAACATCGGACACGTCTATTTCTATTTCCAAGCTACTAGGGTAGTCGGTCTCGCCATATAAAATGTAGCTATGTACTTTTTTGTTATCGACTTTAAGTGAATCGTCGTCGATAAAGTTGCTATTTTCCGTATTTGGCAGTATTTGATTAAACTCAATGTCGTAAGAAACATTACTTACATACGAATACGCGGTGGCTTCGGCAAACGACATTTCCCCTTCCGAGTCGTCATCTACCACAAATTCTATATCGGGCGATTGGGGCACTAAATTCACATACTGTGCGTAGCCATTGCCATCTCCGTCTTCATCATCTTCAACATATACGCAACCGGTTAATGATAAGGCACTAATAATGGCCACACTGGTGAAACACCGCTGATAAAAATACATAACATCACTCTTTTCAAATTGTGTTCTAGGAGGCATTTTCGTGGGGATAGTTGCGCAAAGCTGAGTAAATAAGGCGTAAAGAGGATTTCAACATTTGAACGTATAGTAGAAAAAAACCCACCTCGGGAAGTGTGTAGCCATTACTCCTTCACTTTTGGTAAATGATCTGCAAGCAAGTTTGTTTCAGCGTGTGTCGTAGTAAGAAAAAAGTGCGGTCAGATGTGTTGTTCTGTGGCAATATTTATTTAATTCTATGGCCTGCGTTTTGTTGGCCGACTAGATAAGGAAAATCTATGCTGATAAACGCGCGTAAATGTACTGGTGTTGCTCTAGCAGTAACTGTTGTGATTCTAAGTGGTTGTGGAGGCGGTAGCGGAGGTGGCAATACCACCACACCAGTAACTACTACACCACCTGTTAGTAACGAACCCTCTTGGGATCCAGGTGTGTATGAATCACAATCTACTTTTATCGCGCAATGTGAATCACCAAGAACAGGGATAGATCCCTTCACAGGCAGCGCTTACCCTGATTCACAAGGCTCCGCGTTAGATGAAAAACTGTGGTTACGTTCATGGACCAACGACACTTATCTTTGGTACGACGAAGTTGATGACAATGACCCCGAGAATTTCTCGGTAATAGCCTACTTCGATCAGTTAAAAACCAACGAATTAACCCCAAGCGGAACAGCTAAAGATAACTTTCACTTTTCTCAAGACACCGCAGAATACAATGAGCTATCGCAATCAGGGGTGTCATCTGGGTATGGATTCGACTGGGAGTTTGTTGCTAACACTTCCCCTCGAGAGCTTGTGGTTCGTTTTACTGAACCTGACTCTCCTGCTGCATTGGCCAATGTACCTCGCGGCGCTTCATTGATTACGGTCAATGGTATCGACTTCGTGAACGACAACACCCAAGCTGGTGTTGATGCCCTTAATGCGGCGCTATTTCCTGAAAGCGCGGGCACTATTACCAATTTCGAATTTGAACTTATTGACGGCAGTTCGCTAGCTGTGGACATCACATCATCCGATGTAAGCGTAACGCCAGTGCAAAACGTTAGCGTGCTAGATACTGAAAATGGCAAAACAGGTTATTTTCAGTTCAATACCTTTATTCGCACAGCCCAAGATGGCCTTATCGATGCGTTTGATTTATTCGTAGATGAGAATGTAACCGAACTGGTTATAGATTTACGTTACAACGGTGGAGGCCTGTTGGCTTTGGCTTCTCAGGTTTCCTATATGGTAGCAGGCCCTAGCCAAACTAATAACGCTATTTTTGAAACCACTCGCTTTAACGATAAGAGCGGTACAACAAACCCGGTAACCGGCGGCACGGTACAAGCAACCCCATTTTATAGTAATGAAATAGACTACAATGCAGGCGTACTAACCAGCACCTTGTTACCTAGTTTGTCGCTTACACGTGTTTACGTGATAACCACGGGTTCAACGTGCTCAGCCAGTGAAGCGGTAATGAACGCATTGCGGGGGGTCGATGTTGAAGTGGTACAAATAGGCTCTACTACCTGTGGCAAGCCATATGGTTTCTACCCTACCGATAACTGCGGCGAAACCTATTTCACTATTCAGTTCCAAGGTGTGAACAATAAAGGCTTCGGCGATTACGCCGACGGTTTTATGCCGGTAGCATCCCCTAGCTTCGACTTTGAACTACCCGGCTGTGATGTGGAAGACGATTTTACAGCATCACTAGGTGACCCCGAAGAAGCCATGCTTGCAGCGGCCTTAGAATATTCTGCTACCGGCAGCTGCCCTGTGGTTGCTTCCACAGAAGAACTCACTAGGGCTAACGCTTTAGGTAATCAAGAAAGTGCTGCTAGCACAGCGAGTAACCAAACAGGAGAAGCCCTGTTATCTATTGATAATCCGAATACTCGTAGAAATACCTTTATTTTGCACAATAAGGTTAACGAACCTGTTATTGAGGAGCGCGAATAATGGCAGTTGTTAAAACGGTACTAGGTGCACTTGTCATTCCACTTGCTGTAGCAAGTGGCTGCGCAATGACCCCTGTGCCGAATGAAAAAGACTTGGTTGACGCACTCACTGACGACTTGAGTTTTGCCCAGAAACAGATAATAGAAACTAAAATTAGCGACTGGTTTGGTGGCATCAAAATTACCCTTGCCGACGATGTATTTTCTGAGTCTTCGCAAGTTAGTATTGAGCGTAAAGCACACTTGGACGAAAGAAGATTACCTATTGAGGGAAGGCACAATAATCCCGCATTTACGTTTACCTTACTGACCGATGGTGAGCATTGTGTTTTGCGCAATGATCTAACTGGTGATATTGAAAAGCTAAGTGATATTTCTTGCTTAGCACAATAGCAAATTTTAAAAAGGGTCAGAGTGTTTAATTAACTCTGACCCATTATTTATACTTTACGGTTGCAGACTCGCCAGCACCCACCCGCTGGTATTGCGGCTTTACAAAACTCGTATGTACCGAGCCCAATGCTTTTGAAAGCGATAAAGTCACTTCATCTACATGCGCAAATGTGTGTCGAGACTGCAATACTAGTTCAGCGTCGTGTGGAAGTGCTTCGCTATGCGAGGTGTAGCTAACCGTTTCAACAGGTATTTTTTGTTTATTGATCACTAGAGTGGTTGTTTTTTGAAGCGCGCTTTTTACATAGTCAATTTGCTCTTCAGCGGTTAAGTCTTCAGGCATAAGCGCATCAATATCACCGAACAGCCATGCTGGCTCGCTACGAAATGCGCTGAGCAAATGTGTCGCATTAGTACGCACCGTCGGCCACATACGCACCCCCCATTTTTACTCTGCCCCATTTTTACTTTGCCCCATTAATCATGTCTTTAGCTGTATTTTGAATACCTTCTGCTGACTGGCCATTAACGTTTAGCATACCTTCTAAATTTAAGGTACCGCCTTGATTGTTGTAACCTATGAAGGTTGTTTTGTGTGGACCCAGATCTAACTGCCTTAATACTCCCGCCATTACTTCTGCACCTGTGTGTGTAACGATAATACGTAGTGGAGATTTAGGTAAAATACGCTCTATGCTCGCAGGCTCATGGCAATATTCAGCCTCTGTTTTGTCTCGAGGTGCACGAAATCGACCTGGTTCTAGCAGAGCGACAACCGAGCATTTTATCCCCTCCTTCTTCAACGAATTTGCCGCAGAAAGACAAGCCTGCAATTGATACCCGCCTACGGCTATAAGCTGTATATCTGGGCTTGATTGTTCCAGGGCAATAAATAATCCCTCATTCGCGGCATGTTCAGACTCAGCTTTATTCGTAATGACTGGTAATTCTTTTTTTGCCGCCACGATAGCAGCAATTTTGCCATGGGTTTGATATACGTTTTTAAGTATTGAGTTTGAAGTGTTGGCATCAATCGGAAAATACACAGGTGCTACATCAGACATTTCGCAAATCCAGTTTTCAGTAAACTTAGGATCTTGATGAGACTGTTCATTTTTTCCGTTTTCCCACGTATGCGAGGTGGCTATTATAGGCACGCTTATCCAACTTGCCGAACGATTCGATACTTTTAAATTTCGGGAAAAAATGGCTTCTTGCCTCATGGCTCCTAGCATTTTCATTGCGAAAGCTTCGTAGGTTACAACCAAACCTATACCTTGCTTATTAGCCAACACTGCTGACACCACGGCTTCTTCATTTAGTGCGGTAATCACCCCACCTGTTAACGACTCTAACTCTTCGTCTTCTGGTGCACTTACACGGTGCTTAAGCGTTCTGATTGTAGCCATCATTTGATTGCTTTGTATCTCGTCAGGGTTCCCCAATCGAAAGCGCAAAGACTTATTGGTAAGGATCAAGTCGTTAATCCACTGATCAATCTGAGCAAGGCACGATACTGATCCCTCTACTTCTGAATAATTATCATCGGGAAAAGTTAGGCTAACTTGTTTTAATAACCGTAATTCATGATCCTTTTCCTGTACTCGTTCGGTGCTCCGATGATTATTCAAAACCTTAACACTTTCTAATAGCGCTTCTTGAGGAACATGAAGCTTAGCCGTTGCCTCATTAAAAGCTGCTCTTGCCTTATCGTCATCTACTAAGCTATTACCTAACGGGAGACTATGCGCTGCATTTGTCCCTGCTGAAGGTAGACCATAGCCTTTTGCAACCTCAGCAATAATATAGGGTAGTTTGACAGGGTACGAATTCCGCCCAGATTCTGCTTCGTAACCGCGTTTAGCTAACGTCTCCGTAGCATTAATGATTGCAATTGCGTATGCGGCAGGATCGCTACCATCTATAGTGACAGGATCAAAATCGTGTAACTCCAGATGTTGTTTAAAGTAACTGGTGCCCCCTTCTTGTACCATCAAAGTACGCTGATCAATTCTGCGTCCGTTATCAATCATAACAGGCGCGACTAATCCTGTGTCTGAAGCACGCCACCAGCGCGGAGCCCAATCACTTCCTCTTTGCTCTTCAAATGCCCCGTCACTTAAAAAGGTGACCAGCTCTTGCCCCGGAAGCGGCATATGAACGTACTTGAGTGAAGTGAAACCTAAATACCCTCCCTCAGAAATTCCTCCCGCCGTGTGTAAATTTACATGACTTCCCACACGAGACTCTAATTGCCCTTCGGCATTTAGATCATATCGGTAGTAGTCATTACACAGCCGGCTCAGCCCTTTCTCGTTACATGAATAAAGTTGTTCTTTCTCTTCATACTGATTGCCGGTAATTGCATTCACAGCTTCTATTGCCGCCACACAGTGCCCTTGGCCCATAACCCATGAGCGAGTTTTACCGCTTAAAGCATTAGCCAGAAGATACCCTGTATAAGCGGGCGTCATATTCAGTGCCCCCCCTGTATGGCCCTGCGCTTTTTCTTTAAAATCGTCGATATTTAGTGGGTTGCCTGCCATAGACACACGTTTTGCGTAGGTCATGTGGGCAACCAACCACATGCTGGCACTACAGATTCGATCAGCTGCTTTTAGCAATTCTATTGCGTTTAATAATTCGGATTGTTCACCACATGCAGCGTGATAGTGTTGGGATAAATACTTTTCGACAATATTCATCGTTGAGGAAGTATGTTGGATTTTTCCATACCCCTTAGACCACTCATTGAAAGCGTCATTAACTTTTGCGTTGAATACTGCCGGCATTATCCATTCTCCTTCGTATACGTTTTATATTGGTTAAGCATCACTTTGCATTCGTCACTGGGGGTAACCCAAATCTCAGTTTGGGAACCTGTATCGTGAATTGCACAGCATCCTTCTGCATGCTTGTTTTTCTCTTTAGAGACAGAAATGCCAAGCCCTGCAAAACGTGACAACCCAGATTCCCTCACTTCAGGTTGGTGCTCCCCTAGCCCTCCACCGAAGGCAATTGCGTCTACGCCACCCAAGACCCCCATAAAAGATCCAATTGCTTTGGTCAGTGCATAAGAATATACGTCGCGAGCGAGAACCGCATCGGCATTTTGGCTCTGTTTCAGTGTGCGATAATCTCCGGAAATACCACTCAAACCAGCCAGCCCCGCTTCACTATTAAACATTTTGGATAAGCTTTCTAACGTGTAGTTTCCATGCTCTAGCAAATGCAGAACGATGTTTGGGTCGATAGCACCGCTGCGCGTTGTCATGGGTAAACCGTCGGTTGGGGTATACCCCATAGTGGTATCTATTACGCATCCATCCTGCCAGGCAGCTAATGAACTTCCACCCCCTAAATGAATGGTAATAACACGCTTAAATCGCTTTTGTTTTTGAAGTTGCTCCCATTGAGATTGATGTGCAAGCCCATGGAAACCATATTTCATGACTGGCCACCGTTTGGATAGTTCATCTGGAAGCGGATAAACTCTCGCGTACTCTGGAAGGGTATTAAAAAGAGCAGAATCGGAAAAAACAAAGTGATTGCAATCGGGCCACTTGTGAAGCCCATGTTCAATTAATTCAAGTGAGATTTTGTTATGAAGAGGGGCTAAGGGTAACCAATGTCTAATTTCATTCAGGCAATCCTCATCAACCTTTTGAGGATTACTATCCTTTTTTCCAATGTGAACAACACGGTATAATAGTGTGCTGCAAGGCAAAGCGTCATTTAGGTATGAGGTAAAATGATTAAGGAGCTGTTCTGGTTCACCTTCAATGGACTGATGTTCGAGTCGATTATTTCCCTCCCATAACTGAAGTTCCAGAGAACCACTTCCCGCATTACAAACAAGAATTCTTTCAGAGTTATTTTCCCCACAGAAATCTTTACAACAATCATCGGAGTCTCTAACGGGGTATGAGGATTTATTATCTCGCATAGCTCAATTATGTGCTTTGGGATAATTTTATCAACGAACCGTTCTTCCATATTGATCACTCTAGGAACAAATAAATTACAAAAAAATAGTGGCTGAGAAATAAGGGCCCATAAATCAAAAACTACTTTTGATCTTCCGCTTTTGTATTAGGCACCACTATATATTGAAGTTCAGAATTAGGGGTATGTCGCTAGACGAAACAGTAAAAACGCGCTGCCTCTACAGCGTTTATTCACTTAACCATTATGTAGGGTAAAAGAAACGAGCTAACGAATTTCACCCTCGTTCAAATGTACTCTTACCACATTTAGCTTTACTCTATGTGAAGAAACGTGACAAAAACGAGACTAAAAAATGCAACCTCACGACCATTCACCACTAGATGATTTTAATGAATACCCCGAACACACGATGCTATCGCGAAGCACAGACTTCCTAAAATTAATGCAACGCAGGCACAGTATTCGACATTTCAGCGACCAATGTGTAGACAAAACGATTATAGAAAACTGTATATTAACTGCCGGCTCCGCGCCAAGTGGTGCCAATCATCAACCTTGGCACTTTGCAGCTATTCAATCGGCCGCAGTAAAGCAAAAGGTGCGAGAGCAAGCGGAAGCGCACGAGCGAGGATTTTATGAAGGTCGTGCTGGGCAACAATGGTTAAACGACCTTAAGCCTTTAGGCACAGATTCAAGCAAGCCCTACTTAGAAACAGCTCCTTGGCTTATTGCAGTATTTAGTCAAAAATTTGATGAAGTGGAAAGCGGAGAAAAACGTCAAAATTACTATGTTCATGAATCTGTAGGCATTGCTGTTGGCATGCTTATTACCGCGTTACATAATGCAGGCCTAGCAACACTTACCCATACGCCCAAGCCTATGAGCTTTTTGACCGATGTATGTCAGCGGCCCGATAACGAGCGCGCTTATATGCTTATTGTTGCGGGGTATCCGGCACCTAATGCAACCATTCCAGCACATGCTAGGCAGAAAAAGTCACTAAACGACGTAGCCAGCTTTCTTTAATGAAAAGCTGTCAAAGTGTTGTAGGGTAAAGACCTTTAAGTCGGCTTCACTCTGGCCCCGTTTTTTGTTCACCCAAGAAACGGGGGGCAGGTTACCCTGCATACATTTATAGTAATCTAACCACAACACTTCTTGTATTTTTTACCGCTACCGCAAACACAGGGATCGTTACGTGCAGGTACTTTTTCTACCGTTACAGTACCCTTTTTATTCAGTAGCACTGTTAACTCTTGTATAGATTCCACCGCTCCTTCCTTTGTATCAATAGTAATATCTGCATACAAATCTGCGTCCGCCACTAATGCTTTTACTTCTTGTTTTCGAGCTTCATTGGTTACCACTAATTTAAGCGGATATTTTTTACTGCCTGCAATACGGCTGGCATTTCGTTCATAACCGTATGTTAGGGTCGTTTGACGAGCGTCTTTACGACCTTTGAAAAAAAATTTATCTGACATTTGGTGTTCCAAACATTTAAAAGTAGAAGGAGGGTGACATCTTTAAGTCGTCACAAAAATTAGCTAATCAACCGAGGCCTTGGATAAGAAATTTCAAAATGAAGTCATTTTTCTCAATCATTTCATTAAAGAGCTATTAGCTATCTATTTTCAATCCATTTAACTAGAGTAAGTCATAATATCTTTGCCTGAATTAGGGCGTCCATGATGTGGTTTAGTTACTCTAAACCCATGATGAGCGATAAAAAACAGAGGGTAAAATTGACTTTCAGGGGTTGCGTATCCGAGATTCAGATTAACCACGCATGGTGAATTATAGAGAGCTATATGATGATCTGCTTATGTCTAGTCTACTACAAGTGCAAAGCACACACACAACCTACGTAAGATTAACGTAGCATTTAGAACAAAAACGCCGCACGAAAGCGGCGTTATAGTTCCAAATTTACATTCTTTGTTTTCGGGATAGATGAAAATGCGGGCTATAAACGAGGAGCTACAAACGGGGGCCGCTTACTTTTAGCTATAATTGATGCAGCCCCCATTAATGTTTTACTTTTTGTTAGGCACAATCAGGTACTTTTCACCTGTCTTCTTAGCATTGTATAAGGCGACATTTTCAGGCTGCAGTGCTTCTTCAAGGCTTAATTCTTTGGTGTAAGAAGACGCAAAAGTAGTGTTAATTTCAGAGGCAACTTTCTGATAAAGTGCGCCTACACGCTTTTTATCTAGTTTGCCAAGGAAGCGCATAAGTAACCAGCCGCCAATTCCCCATGTCATACCGAAAGCTCGATTTAGTATAGTTGGAGAGAAATCTAGGCCACCGTATATATACACTTGCTTGTTGCTGTCAGAACCATAGGTGTTGAAGCCTTTGGCATCTTTACTGCCTGACGCTTCCATCATGGTAAGAATGTCGCTTACTAACTCGCCGCCGCCAATAGCATCAAATGCTAACGTAGCGCCTGTTTTATCAATAGCGTGGTAAAGCTCTGCTTTGAAATTCTCGCTAGTAGAATCAAGCACAATTTTAGCGCCTAAGTCTTTAAGAATATCTACCTGTTGCTGACTACGCACAATGTTTACCAAATCAACGCCTTCTTCTAAGCAGATTTTGTTTAGCATTTGGCCCAAGTTAGATGCAGCTGCGGTATGTACTAAAGCTTTATGGCCTTCCATACGCATGGTTTCTACCATACCCAGTGCAGTCAACGGATTTACAAACGAAGACGCCGCTTGCTGCGCCGTTGTGCTTTCCATATGCGGCAAACATGCTTGCGCTGGAACACATGCATATTCGGTGTAAGCTGCGCCAGTTAGAATAGAAACAGTTTTACCCATTAGTGCCTGAGCTTCAGGGCTATCGCCTGCCCCAACAACCGTTCCCGCACCTTCGTTACCAATAGGTAAAGTTTGATCAACGCGCGACTTAATGCGCATCAACATTGATTTATGAACTGGTGCAACCAACGCATTTTTACTGGCATCAAAGGTGGCTTTATCAAGGCTGGCAGGGCCGAACATGGGCCACATATCAGAAGGATTAATTGGTGAAGCTTCCATACGAACTATCACTTCGTGTGGCTTAGGCTCAGATACATCTACCTCTTTGATAGATACCTCTAGTTCGCCTTCTGATTTAATAAGCGTAAAAAGCTGTTTGGATTTATTCATTTTGGTTGTCTCGCTATGTTAATCAAGATCTACGTGTGAGCTAAGCTAACATGGCGTTAACATCAGTAATATTTATATTGGTAATATATATAGGTGCAAATGAGTTATAAAAATAAAAAAAGGATAGAGTACATTTAGGTTTGAGCAACTCTGACCCCATTATTTTCACAAGGCTGATATACTATGCTAGAAAATTAAATAAACACTTACAGAGTACCTTTACTACCAATGATAAATACACAACACCATTTAGCAGGCAATGAGTGAAAATACCTAAACGCCTACAACCTCTCGTCGATGATGGTTTAATTGACGAAGTATTAAGCCGCTTAATGAGTGGTAAAGAAGCCGATGTTTTCGTGGTTCGCTGTGGTGAACATGTTCGTTGCGCAAAGGTTTATAAAGATGCGGTTAAACGTAGCTTTAAAAAAGCGGCACAGTATCAAGAAGGTCGCAAAGTGCGAGGTGGTCGCCAAGCACGTGCTATGGGCAAACGTTCTAGCTACGGACGCCAAATTGAAGAAGAAATTTGGCAAACTGCAGAGGTAGATGCCCTATCACGTTTAAATGAAGCCGGTGTGCGTGTACCAGATACATACTGCTGTATAGATGGCGTGCTGCTAATGGAATTGGTGTCTGATGAACACGGCGATGTAGCGCCGCAGTTAGGTCATGTTAGCTTTAGCAAAGAAGAAGCAATAGCCCAGCATAAACTCATGATGCACAATATTATGCTAATGCTTTGCGCGGGTATTATTCACGGCGACTTGTCTGAGTTTAACGTTCTTGTAGATGACAAAGGCCCTGTCATTATCGATTTACCCCAAGCGGTAAATGCCTCAGCCAACAACAATGCCCAGGCCATGTTTGCTCGCGACGTTAATAATATTCGCCGTTATTACGGCGAGTTTGCTCCCGAGCTATTGAATACTAACTACGCAAAAGAAATGTGGGCGCTATTTGAAGAAGCCAACCTAACGCCTAATTCTGTCCTTACAGGTGAGTTTGAAGATGACAGTGAAGATGCTGATGTAGACGCCATTCTTGAGGAAATACAAGCAGCCGCTGATGAAGAGCAAGAACGGTTAGCACGTATTAATTTTTCGGATGATGATTAGCAGATAAAAATGGGGGAGCAGAGTACTTATAGTTATCGCGTTACCCGCCGTTACTTGACACTTATTTTAACTGCACGAAATTGAAATAATTGAATTAAAATTAAATGCTAGTCGCAAAATTTAGTAGGTGCTAAATTTACGTGGCATTCGCAAAGCAATGTGATTTTATAGGCCTGAATGCCCGTTACGCATTTTAACGGACTGGTAGGTAATCAAAGCCCGATTTACTCGGGCTTTTTTGTGCTCTTTCAATTTAACCTAATTAGTTTTACTTGCTAGGTATCGGGCTGAAGTTTTATTAAACGGCCGCCTTCTTTGTCTTCAAGTACATATATGTTGCCCTTGTTATCTTGTTCCACCTCACGAACCCGTTTACCCCATTCGTAACGTTCCGCCTCTTCCACATTCCACTTTTGACCATCTTGACTGAAAGTAACCCGCACTAACGCTTCTGAAGACAAACCGCCTATGAAGCCATTCCCTTTCCAGTCTTTGTACATGTCACCCTTATAGATAATAAAACCCGCCGGGCTTATGGCAGGTACCCACGCATTTTCTGGCGCTTTATAAATAGGGTAATCTTCGTGGTTCGGTATTTTTACACCGGGATAATGGTCGCCCTGCGAAACGACGGGGTAGCCATAGTTACGCGCTTTTTCAATAACATTGAGCTCATCACCATGACGGGGGCCCATTTCATGGGACCATAAATTGCCCTGTTCGTCGAAATCAATACCCAATGGGTTACGGTGCCCGAGCGTCCATATTTGTTCTGTCACGCTACCGTTGCCATAAAATGGATTATCCTGTGGCACGCTTCCATCTGCATTTAAGCGCAAAATTTTTCCCAAGTTCATCGCCATGTTTTGCGCTGGCGTAAATTTCTGCCTGTCTCCTGACGTAATAAACAAGTAGCCGTCCGGCGAAAACGCCATACGATGTGAATAGTGCCCGTTTCCGGTTACTTTCGGTGATTGATGCCAAATAAGTTCTCTGTCAGACAAGTTTGCGCCGCTATCAGAAATATTTAGCGTTGCCCGCTCAATCACTGCCCCGCTGTAGGCATCGTCTTTAGGATCGCGTTCTATATAGGAAATGTAGATGGTGTTATTAGATTTAAATTCAGGATGAACAATTACATCGCCTAAGCCACCTTGCCCCCGCGCTTTAACGTTGGGAGTGCCGGTTACCGCAAAGCGTTTCTGTTGGTTCTTATCAAGCAACCACAGTGTGCCAGCCTTTTCTGTTACTAAACTATGCCCATCAGGTAAAAATACCATTGCCCAAGGGTTTTCGAATGATGTTATAGCTTTTCCGACAAGCATAGTGCCCTTACTGCCTTTCAACTCAACCTGAGTTGGAAAGTCAGACTGAGCCGACGCAACGAAGGAGGTTGCTAGCATAGTAAAAAGAAAAGCTACTTTTTTTCCCGTGATAGGTTTTCGCATAGTCGTTGTTAACCTTGTAAAAGGTTCGCGTAATACTTGTCACACCGCAGTGTGGCACGCAAATGATGATTAATAACGATGTTTACGCGTGTTTATTGGGTACGGCTCACTTGCGCTAACATCGGCTAATTTTGCTTTGTTTCGCAGCCCGCCATCATCCTATCGATAGGATGATGGCGGGTTGTTGTGGTATCTAGCCCAAAGACGCCTAAATTGCCTTGGATCTTCAAACCCACACCGCTGGGCGATTTCTTCTACCTGTAACGGCGAGTGCTGCAAGAGTTGCTGGGCTAAACTCAATCGCAATTTGTAAATATACTCTTTACTAGTAATGCCGGTGCTGTCTTTAAATAGGCGTGCAAAGTGGCGTTTACTGCAATGCCCTAAATCAGCCAGTTCTTCTACACTCCAATTTTTAGCGGGGTCTTGCTGAATCTTATCTTGAATTCTATGAATTCTTTGCTGTAAATGGTTTCTGTGCTCCAGATACGGTGACAAACTAGGATCTTGCATACCTCGGCGAATAAACAATACCATTTGCCTGGCTATCTTTGCCGATACTTGGGGGCCAACGTGCTGCTGTACCAAGTGAAGCGCCAAATCAATTCCAGCTGATACGCCAGCACTGGTATATACATTGTAATCTTGCACGAACAAGCGGTTTTCAAGTACTTGCTTAGCGGTAAGTAAAGCAGATAACTCGTTGCAGTGCATAAAGTGTGTGGTGCATTTTTTATTATTCAGCAACCCCGCTTTCGCCAACACCAACGCCCCCGCACAAACACTGATCACTTTGGCAAATTGGTGTTGTGCCAACCACCCACATACTTTTTGCATCACAGGCGTATCAAGCTTAATTTCATTACCCACCATGCCCGTTACTAGTAACCAAGCGTTTGGTTCAACGGTAGTTGGCAGAGGGTCTACCGACAACTTCATACCAAGTGAGTTTTTAAGCGAAGTTTCCGGCCCAACAAAATGCAGTTTAAAGTGTGGCTTCCCGTAGCGATTTGCATAGGCAAAAACCTCTGCAGGACCTACCACATCTAACATTAAAAGCTCTGGTAGCAATACGATGTAGATGGGTATAGTGTCGCTGTCGGCATTTGGAATCACGCCAGTATCAAAAGCGTCAGCAGATTCAGCCATCTTAAAATCACCCATCACACACTCACTGCCACTTTACGGCGAAAGCGACCACCAAAGGTATTAAGTAGCAGGCCAAACAATACCAGGATAATACCCAGCCATTGCATAGGCGTAATACTCTCACCCAGCATGAGTGCAGCAGAGCTTAACCCTACAACGGGAACGCCTAACGACAACGGCGCAATTTGGCCAGCTGGGTAGCGAGTTAACAAATAGCTCCAAAGTCCATAACCGGTTATGGTGGCCCCAATCGCCAGATACAGTAACGCGCCAAACGACACCCAACTAAACCCACTTAAACTTGTGATAATTTGCTCGGGTCCTTCAATAAAATAACTGCCGATGAAAAATGGAATAGGCGGTACCCATGCACTCCAAACCACTAAGTTAACGTTCGAATTAAAGCCTCGATTGCTAATGCTTCTAGCACTAATATTACCCAAAGCCCAGCTTGCCGCACCTGCCATGGTTAAACCGAACCCTAGGGCTGTGATGCTATGGTCGTCTTTACTTAGTGCAATAAAAGTTAAGCCAAACCCGGCAATAAAAAAGGCCCACACTTGATAATTTTTTATTGATTCTTTTAGAAAAAACATAGCAAAAATCATGGTGAACAAAGCCTGTGCTTGTAGTGCAAGCGATGCTAAACCCGCGGGCATCCCATAGGCCATAGCAGAAAATAAAAACGCAAATTGCAGAAAACTAATGGGCACAGCATAGGCCACCCACCATATAAACGGGGTGTTGGGCCGTTTGAAAAATAAAGCACCTACCGATGCGACTAATAGAAAACGCAAACCGCCCATTAATAAAGGAGGCATACCTTCTAAACCCCAAACAATAGCAACAAAATTCACGCCCCATATCACTATTATAAATATAGCGATCAATAAATCTTTTCCTAACATCCCCTACCCTTTTTTGCTGATATTAATTGATTAGCGTTGATGCGCCGGAATATGTTTTATTGTGTCTACAAACGTAGTGATTTCTTGCTCACTGAGTTGCCCGATAACCTTCTGTTTACTTGCACTGTGATGCTGTAAACCCAAACCCGGACGATATGCTTTTACAGGGCGTATAGGCCTTCGTTGCAAGTCACCCCCGCAGTTAGGGCAAACGCCTTGCAAAACGCCCTTCAAACAATCTTCACAGAACGTACATTCATAAGTACAAATATAGGCCTTTGATGAGTTAGCAGATAACGGCGCATTACAACATTCACAATTAGGTTTGAGTATCAACATAGAGGCATGCCCAGATGGTTGTTAATAAAGATACTAAGCCTGTTTTCACATGGATGATAGGGCAAAAACTCAATCTTAGCGGGTCAAAAAGGACATAAGCAAAAAATGAGGTAGAATCTGGGTGTTTGAGGGTTGTGATGACATAAGGCTAAGGGGAAATTGTGAATTTGGCAGCCCGCCGTGTATACGCCCCATTAACCGCTGTATATGGCTATAATGCCACCTTCAGGCTGTTATTAATCAATCATATGTTGGTGTGGCGTGTCCATGTGCTTAACGCATTCGAACATAAAGGCATCAACTTCGCTTTCTTTGTGATAATCGGCATAGTGTAGCCCAACCTCAGACTCTGCGTTGATATGCCGGATCGCGCCTTTTATTGTGCAACAAATACCAGAACTCGGCAGCGTTAAAACGATTTTCACGTTGCTATCCGGAAGGTTTTGAGGCATTTCGGATAATAATTTAATTCGGATACCGGAATAACTCATATCAACCATATTACCCTCCAAGTTAATGCTATTTTCACTTACAGGGTTACTTATTATGACGTCTGCATGTACACCTTTGAGATTAAATCGCGGGTGTTTTCTTTTATCATTAATCATCTTAGCTATTGTCATAAATTTTTACTAAGCGTAGTACCAGGTTACGTAAAAACCAAGTTTCGTTGCTAATGACAAATGCTGTCAGAGTACTATTCGGCGAATAGTATACTTTTTGGGAGATAATGTACTCCAACCCAATTATTTTAGTATTATGGCGCCAAATTTTATGCGTTGTGGGCTTCCCTCTTATGTCATTTAGCGCTTTAGGCTTATGTACTGAATTATTAAACACCGTAGCCCAAAAGGGCTATACCACGCCATCTCCTATCCAGAAGGAGGCCATTCCCGCGATATTGAACAAACAAGATGTTATCGCGATTGCGCAAACAGGAACCGGTAAAACAGCCAGTTTCTCGTTACCAATTTTGCATCTATTGGCAGATATGCCACGCCCAGAACCCAATTGTGTAAGAGCCCTAATCATAGCCCCAACTCGAGAGCTTGCTGCCCAGGTTGCACAAAACGTAGAGACTTATAGCCAAAACATAGATATTCGTTCTACGGCTGTATTTGGTGGCGTACGGATTGAGCCTCAAAAATATGCGTTAGAGCAAGGTGTCGATATCCTTATTGCAACACCAGGGCGCTTGTTAGATTTATACGAACAAGGCGCAATTAATTTCAACTCTCTTGAAATACTGGTGCTAGACGAAGCCGATCGCATGTTGGACTTAGGTTTTATTGATCATATTCATCACATACAAAAGCTTCTGCCAGAGACACGACAAACTCTTCTATTTTCAGCCACATTTTCCAAAGAAATAAAAACACTCGCTACCACAATGCTTAATACCCCAGTGACTATCGAGTTAGCCAAGGCGAATGATCACATTGAAAAGATTAAACAGGTATTACACCCAGTGGACAAAGAGCGGAAAAGCGAGCTTCTGATCCACCTTATTAAAAACAATGACTGGTCTCAAATATTGGTGTTTACGCGCACCAAACGCGGTGCCGATGCCTTAAGAAATGAACTTGAAGCAATAGGTATTGCTGCCGAATCAATACATGCAAACAGAACGCAGCAAGCACGCACATTGGCGTTAAATGGTTTTAGAGATGGCAGCATTAAAGTATTAATCGGGACAGACCTTGCCGCTAGAGGCATCGATATTCAACAGTTGCCTTGCGTTATTAACGTCGACCTGCCCTATGTAGCCGAAGACTATATTCACAGAATAGGTCGTACAGGCAGAGCATCATCGGAAGGCTTAGCGATTTCGCTATTTAGCGACGACGAAGCGAAGCAGTTGAACGCTATCGAACGCTTTATTGGACGGCAGTTTAAAAAGACATTTGTTTCGGGGTTTGCACCAAAACCAAAGCCTAAACCACCTATTTCTAGTATAGATGAAGACTTATACGGAAACTTCGAAGCTGACAATAAACCAAAAGGTAAAGGCAGATCGAAAGGACGCAGAAAGCGACGCTAAGAAATAATGGGGGCAAACAATGTGGTCAGAGTATTGTTACAAGATAGAGTCTTTTTACAAGAGAATGTACTCTGACATCTTTTTTCACCGCTCAAAAAACACATCAACCAAATCAGCAAGGGTTTCTTCCAACTCTTCTTCGAAAACATCAATATCAATATCGAAGCTGTTCATATACTTGTCAGCATTCGCACGGGATACCGTAATGTTTTTCATCTGAAACTCTAGCTCAGGAAGTGATTTGTCATATCGGGGTTTAACAACCCAACGCAAACAGTGGCCACGGTTGTCTTTCAGTTTTTGTTTGGCGAAAACACAAAACTCCTCAACGTAGTCTGCTCCTTGCGGCCCAAGGCAGCCAGGTTCAATACGACACATCACCAACAACTTTTTGTACAGAGGGAGTCGAGTTTCCATTTTATCTTTGAATGGTTTAAAGATTTGATTATCGGCAAAATTTACTAATCTTGCCAGTTTAAGTCGTGAGGCTGCGGACTTTTGAAGAAATAAAGTACGCTTGTTCCATTATTTCTAGTTGCAATCAGTAACGGTAATCGTTGGCTTTTCATCTTGATTCGGATGGCGATAGGTTAATTTACATACATCAGTTGCGGCAATCTCAGCGCTAGAGAGATCACTGGTTTGACGCTCTAACGTGAAGGTAACTTCAGGTGCAGAGCCTGTTAGTTTCCAATCATCTTCTGTGAAATCTAAGGCTTCTTTAAGATTCGTTTGCGTTGCGTAAGGATAGCCGTAACGCACGCGAATACCTGATGCTAGTGTTGTATCCGCACTGCTTTCCACGCCCTCAATCAGCGCTTTAGCGTAAACAATTTCAGAAGACGAGGATAGCGCAGCGCTTAATCCTTCAAGTGCACCCGCTTGGGCATCTTTTTGAATATTCAAAAGCTTTGGGGCCGCGGTAGTCGCAAGTACGCCCAGTACGACTATAACTATAATCAACTCAATTAAAGTAAAGCCATTGGCACGTTGGCATTTATTCATATACAAAAGGCACTACACTAGTATTAATCTGACCTAAGTGTATTACACACAAAGAAAATTTAAAAATAGACGAAAGCCTAAAAATGGGGGCAGAATCTGAGGTATCCCCACAAATAATATAGCAAAATCAGTGAGATAAAAAATAAGGGAACATTCATGGCGTTTGGTGATCAGATCAATCGCCAAACATCACTGAGACCAAACAGCCATGAATGCCCTATCTATTGTGAACAAAGTCGTATCGCTTGTCAGCTTTAAAATGCACAAGACTCGGCAAAAAGCAGTTATTGCTTGTGTTAAGAGTTTGCTCAATGGAAGCGCTGCGACTGTCACAAGCATCGGCCGAGGTATTAACACCAGAGCATTTGAGAAGCATCGAATCAAACGTGCTGACCGTTTGCTTTCAAACCCCAATCTGCTTAGCGAAGCCCCTTTTATTTATGTCGCTATTTGCCAACTATTTTGTGGCAGCACATCACGCCCCGTCATATCAATTGATTGGTCAGATTTAGATGACCGTAAAAAGCATTTTCTCTTACGAGCGGCGATATCTTTAAAAGGTAGGCCCATCACACTTTATCAGGAAGTTCATTGCAACAAGACCAAAGAGAAACCAGCCACACACAGGGCATTCTTAAGGACCTTACACACCATATTGCCTGCCGACTGTCGGCCTATTATCGTCACTGATGCAGGGTATAAGTCACCTTGGTTTAGGGAAGTCTTGGCGCTACGATGGGATATTGTTGGGCGTATCCGTAAGCCCCATTTTTACTCGCTTGATAGAGGAGATACGTGGCAATGTATTCGTCATCTTTACGCCCAAGCAACCGGTCGACCTAAGCGTTTTGATAATAGCCAGATAGTAAGAAGCAATCCCTTTGCCTGTACGCTTATTCTGTTTAAACAAAAGTCCAAGGGGCGTCACGCCACTAACCCAGACGGAACACGCAAATCATCTAAGCGTTCGAAAATCCACGCACAAGGGGCGAAAGATCCGTGGCTGTTAGCGACTTCACTCGCTTCTCATCGTCATTTATCTAAACAAGTTGTCGCTATCTATCGGCAGCGTATGCAAATTGAAGAAGGCTTCAGAGATATGAAAAGCACACGGTTCGGGTTAGGTTACGAACAAAACAAAAGTTACAAAAAGCAGCGTCTTACACTATTGGTGCTACTAACAACGTTAGCCTCTGTTGTCGCCATACTGCTCGGTATGATGCTAGTCACCTCAAGTAAACATCGTCGCTTCCAAGCAAACACCAATACAAAAAGAGTTTTATCGTTCCACTACCTTGGGCTCAGGGCTATCGCCTGTAGGATACGGTTTACCATACGACAATGGAAAGCTGCACTCGAGTGGTACAGCTCCTTAGTAGACGAAGCCTGGGGTGGAGGTACATGAAATTAAATTCGTGGGGATCCCTCAGGGTCAAAGTACTTTAATGAAAAGAAGCCTGTAAAAAGGCGCATAAGACTTTAATAGTGATTAAAGTGCTCTGACCCATAATATTTTGAACAGCTTATAATGTTCCTAAAAATTCGGTAATAGAAGCTTTTAGCTCTACGTCACCTTAACTAATTTCGCCTATTCAACAAACGTCCACGCTACAAAGCGGCTTTGCTTTTGCCCCTGCCCCATGTCTACTTTCAGAAATTTCTTTGCACCATAGTAATTGATGCTGGTTTCAATGGGTTTTAGGTGGTCGCTTTTAGACACTAAACAAGTGAACCAATCCACTTGTTCTTTGTACGCCACACTTTCAATGATCATGCGCTGAATGAAGGCAAGTTCGCCCCCTTCGCACCACAGTTCATTACCGGTTCCTGCAAAGTTTAGCTTTACGTTACTGATATCGGGTTTCGCTTTAGCAGAGGTATGTGCGTTTGTATTAGCTTGAATATCAACGCGAGGCTTTTTGCCACTTCGTTTTTGCTTATTTCCTTTAAGACCGATGGCTTTACGCTCGCTTCCCAGCGCCGCAGCTTCGGCAGATTTGTGAAACGGAGGGTTACACATGGTGAAAGTGAAGTGCTCATTGGGCTGAATAATGCCCTCAAAGATTTTCGCTTTATTCGGCTGCTTTCGTACCGACAATAGAGGGGAAAGCTTTGGATTTTTGTTGGCAATTGATTTCGCCGATTTCACCGATACCGCATCGATGTCGCTTCCCACAAACTGCCAACCATAGCTTTGACTGCCAATGATAGGATAAATGGCGTTAGCCCCAATCCCCACATCCAGCCCTTTTACCTCACCGCCTTTTGGGATAACGCCACCATTGGCTCGCGCCAATACATCGGCAATGCCGTGAATATAGTCGGCTCGACCAGGAACAGGCGGGCATAAATACCCATTAGGTATGTCCCACGTTTTGAGTCCATAGTAATGAATAAGCAATGCAGCATTCAGCGCTTTAACGGCGTCTTGATTGGCAAAGTCGATACTTTTCTTGCCACTCTTAGCATTAATCACATAGCCCGATAATTCAGGATGTGCTTGGCACAGCGCGGCCATCGGGTAGCCATTTCTATGTAAATTACGGGTGTGCATACTAGTACTAGCGTTTGAATTAGCTGGTTTTGTTATTGCCAAAGGTGAGTTCCTATATTCAGCGTCTATTTTACTTCGGGCTGTCACCTAAAAGGAATCGGGCTCCCGCTCCATTCTCGGCAATGTTATCGTTTTTATTGTACAGGTTGCATTTGTCTAAAGACAAACAGCCACAGCCGATGCATCCCTCTAATGAGGATTGTAACGCTGTTAGCTCAGATATACGCCTTGCTATGTGTGCATTAAATATTTCACTAAGCTTAGCCCAGTCTTCTTTATTCGGCGTGCGTTTATCGGGCAGCGTATTAAGAAGTTGCCGAATTTCTTCTAATGCATAACCCAATTTCTGAGCGATTAAAATAAACGACACCCTACGTATAACCGAACGAGGAAACATCCTGTTTCCTCCAGATGTTCGCACAGAGGGGATGAGAGATTCGTTCGCGTAATAACGTATAAGCGATACAGCATTGCCAGTTCGCTTTGCGACAAAGCCAATGCTAACAAGGGGTTCAGGGGCCATTTTAAAAAAGTTAAACTTAATACTTGATCTAAAGTTAGCTTGAGATATTAAGCTGTTTCTGACGATTAATCCATAACCCCATTTAATCAATAAGGAAACACTATGCAACCAGCTATACTTGAACACGCTAACATTACGGTCAAGGATCCAGATGCCATCGCTAACACATTATGTGAACTATTTGACTGGCATATTCGTTGGAGCGGCCCTGCCAAAGATGATGGCTACACCGTGCACGTTGGGTCAGATTCTGCTTATCTTGCGCTGTACGCCCCGAAAGAAGTGAATACACCGCTTAACATCCCAACTAGTGAAAGCAAAGCCTCATTCGATCACACCACCCTAGCCCACGTTAATCATTTAGGTATCGTGGTAGAGCATTTAGACACTATCGAGAAAAAAGTATTCGCCTTAGGTTTTGACACATACAACCACGGTAACTACGAGCCTGGAAGGCGTTTTTATTTCATGCTTGGAGAGGGTATTGAAGCTGAAGTGGTGTCGTATACCAGTGATAAGACCTCCCCCCTGTCTTAAACCAAAATTCAAGAGGCAAAAGTTAGGGGCAGAGTTAGCTAAGTTTTAACCGACTCTGCCCCTGAGAATTATTCTACTTCGCCCTCGGTAGGCGCTAAACCGCCGCCTAACACTTTATACAGAGTGATGCGGTTAACTAAGTCTGCTTGTCGCGTAGTAATAAGAGACTGTTTAGCGCTATACATAGTGCGCTGCGATTCTAATGCAGTTTGGAAGCTATCAATGCCATTTTCATAACGAGCGAAAGAGAGTTCGTAACTTCGGGCAGATGCTTTAACCAAGGCACCTTCAGCCTCAAGCTGATCTTGAATAGTGGCACGCCTTGCCAATGCATCAGCAACTTCGGTAAACGCACTTTGAATGGCATATTCATAGGCGGCTAAGTACTTCTGCTGCTGTGCTTCACTGTAGGCCAAGTTTGCCTTGTTTTCGCCCCCATCAAATATGGGCAAGCTAATGCTGGGCGCTATGCTCCAAATTGAGCTGGCACCGCCGCTAAAAATATCCGATAGCACTGAACTGGCCAATCCGCCCGTCGCAGTAAGCGATATGCTGGGGAAGAACGCAGCGCGCGCCGCACCTATATTCGCATTGGCAGATTTAAGTGCATGCTCGGCAGACAACACATCAGGCCGTACTAATAATACATCTGATGAGACACCTGCCGGTACATCAGTTACCAAACTGTCACTGCCTCCATAGGTGTCAGTAGGCAAGGTATAAGCAAGCAGATTGTCATCAAATTTCTCACCTACTAATAAACGAAGCGCATTTTTATCTTGCTTCACTTGGGTTTTATAACTGGCTATATCAGAGCGGGCGGCATGGTAAATAGTTTCAGCGCTGGCTACATCTATTCGCGAATCAATGCCATAAGATAAACGTTTATTCGTAATATCCATGGCTTGTTTAGCGTTACTGGCCGTTTCTTCGGCTAACGTCAGCAAGTTACTATCTGCCGCCAAGGTTAGCCAAGCGTTGGCAACTTCACCAATAAGTGAAATTTTTGCCGCTTTCGCGGTTTCACTACTGGCTAAATAAGTTTCCATTTCAGCTTCAGATAAACTACGATTTTTACCAAATAAGTCTAGCTCGTAGCTACTGAATCCCACCTCTGCTTCGTATGTAGTATCAATTTCGCCCGTTGAGTACTTGGTGCGATCGCCACTTAAGCTCACATCAACATCAGGGAACAAGTCTGACTTTTGAATGCGGTAAGTCGCTCGCGCCGACTCTACATCGGCAAGCGTTTCCCGCAGGCTTCGATTACTGCTTAACGCCAAATCGATGATCTTCTCTAGCCGCTCGTCTTTGATAAAGTCTTTCCACGGAATATCTGCCGCTTGTTGCGATGATAAGCCTTGTGTTAGCTCAACCTTTTCGAGCTGCCATTCATTGGTTACCGTAGCGTCAGAGCGTGAATAGTCTGGCGCCATTGAGCTACATCCAGCTAAAACTAGCGCCGCTGCGATAGGCAAAAGTCTAACTTTGTGCAATTTAGAAAATTTAATCATGGCCATTCTCCAACGGCTTAGGCGTATCGGTTTGAGCGGCTGATGAAACTGCATGCTCATTAGCATTATCTGAGTAAACTGTTCGACGTTTAGGGAATAAGCCTCGCACCAACACAAAGAACATAGGCACAAGGAATATACCCAGCACTGTGGCAGTGAAGGTACCACCAATAATACCGGTACCAATGGCAACACGACTATTGGCACCTGCTCCTGTAGATATTGCTAAGGGTAAAATACCTAACATGAAGGCCAATGAGGTCATGATAATAGGGCGCAATCTTAACTTTGCAGCAGTCACTGCCGCTTCAATTAACGACATGCCTTTTTGGTAGGATGCTTCAGCAAATTCAACAATTAAAATGGCATTTTTAGCCGCTAGACCAATAGTGGTAAGTAGCGCGACTTGGAAATAAATATCGTTGTCTAACCCTCGCATGCTAGATGCCAACGCCGCCCCCATAACCCCTAATGGAATAACCATAATCACGGAAAACGGTACCGCCCAACTTTCATATAAGGCGGCAAGTGCCAAGAACACAACTAATATTGAAATAGCGTACAGGGCAGACGATTGTCCGCTAGATAGTTTTTCTTGATAAGACAAACCGCTCCACGCGTAGGTGAGTTTACCCTGGCCGACTTCTTGCGTTAACCGCTCCATTTCAGCCATAGCTTGGCCCGAGCTCACGCCACTAGCGGCTGCACCTTGAATTTGGTACGACGCTATACCGTTGAACCTCGATAAACTTTGCGGAGCACTTGACCAAGACGACGAGCTAAATGCCTCAAACGAGGTCATCGTCGTTTCACCATCGGCGTTAGTGCCTCGAACATACCATTCATTTAAATCTTCAGGTTTTGAGCGATATTCAGCATCCCCTTCTATGTACACTTTTTTCACTCGACCATTGTCAATGAAATCATTTACGTATGAGCCAGCCCACGCTGAAGTAAGGGTAGCGGAAACATCTGACATCGATACACCCAACGCACTTGCTTTGCCGTTATCAATATCAATTTTTAACTGAGGCGTATCACTTAACGCGCCATCACGAATACTGTTGAGTAGCTCACTTTGACGGGCCTTAGCGAGCAATTCATTCTTTAAACGAGTTAGCTCAGCACGGCTGGTTCCCGTCGCGGCTTGTAGCTCGAACGTAAATCCATTGCTTTGCCCTAGCCCCTGAATAACCGGCTGCGACATAGCAAACACATTGGCATCGCGAATAGTCGATAGGTTTTTGTTCATGCGGGCAATAAGCGCATCGGCACTTTCATCATCTTCAGTGCGATCGTCCCAAGGAGATAAAGATACAAATCCCATTCCCGCATTTTGACCACTTCCACTGAAGTTAAACCCTGAAATAGAGAACGCTCTTACGACAGTATCCTTTTCTTCTGTCATTAAATAGTCAGTGACTTGCTCGCCTACTGCACGGGTGCGCTTAATAGATGCACCAGGAGGTAAATTCACCTGAAACATAATGCTGCCTTGGTCTTCTTGGGGTAAGAAACCTGTTGGCATTCTTACCACCAGCACACTCAATACACCAATAATTACCGCGTACACCACCATCCAGCGAACTTTTTGATTAACCATGCGGGAAACGCGACCTGCATACTTGTTCGTAAGGTCATCAAATTTTGCATTGAACCACTGAAAGAAGCTTTTACGGGGCGCTTTACCTGATGTAGCAGCCTGTTTATTAGCAGGTTTTTTATGCTTCAGTAAGCTTGCGCACAACGTAGGGCTAAGGGTTAGTGCTACCACTACCGACAATATCATTGACGATACAATGGCTACCGAAAACTGTTTATAAATAACGCCTATTGAGCCGCCGAAAAAGGCCATAGGCAAGAACACTGCTGACAATACAACGGCTATGCCGATAAGCGCACCCGTAATTTCTGACATGGATTTTATGGTGGCCTCTCGTGGCGACAGGTTTTCTTCTTCCATTAATCGCTCGACGTTTTCCACCACTACGATGGCATCATCAACCAAGAGCCCGATTGAAAGCACAATACCGAACATGGTTAGGGTATTAATGGAAAAGCCGAAGGCAGAGAGCACCCCAAAGGTACCGAGCAATACAACCGGTACCGCAATGGCTGGAATAAGTGTTGCACGCCAATTTTGCAAAAATAGCCACATAACCAATACGACCAGTACAACCGCTTCAGCTAGAGTATGTACCACTTCATTAATCGAAATTTTAATGAAATCGGTGCTGTCCCGTGGAAACGTAACTTCATAACCATCCGGTAAGTTAGTCGCAAGCTCAGCCACTTTTTCTTTAACCCGTGTTGCCGTATCTAAGGCATTAGCACCTGGCGACAACATAACCGCTATACCCGAAGCTGGATGGCCGTTCAAACGAGGGATAGCCGAGTAACTTTCGCTACCAATCTCTACTCTTGCCACATCGCTTAATAAGACATTTGCGCCCGTTGAATCGTATTTCACAATAATATTGCGGAACTGCTCTGGGGTAGACATCATCGACTGCGCGGTTACCGTGGCATTTAATTCTTGGCTGTCTGCTGATGGAATAGCACCAATATTTCCCGCAGGCACCTGAATATTTTGCGCATCAAGAGCACTGGTAATATCTGATGTCATTAGCTCATAAGCTGCAAGCTTGGTTGGATCTAACCAAATGCGCATGGCGTATTCTGAACCAAACACACGGGTGTCTCCCACGCCCTCAATTCGAGCAATAGAGTCTTGCATGTTCGAAGAAATGTAATCAGAAATATCAAATGCTGACACCGTATCAGTAGAATCATAAACGGCGGTGACTAACAAAAAGTCGGTATTCGACTTAGTCACAGTAACCCCTTGAGATTGAACCGACTCAGGGAAACGAGAATTAACTTGCTCTACCTTATTTTGCACTTGAACTTGCGCGTAATCTGAGTCAGTACCTTGCTCAAACGTAATATTAACCGAGGCGCCACCATCTGAAGTACTCGACGATGAGAAATACAACAAACCATCAAGACCAGTAAGTTGCTGCTCTAATATTTGGGTAACACTATTTTCTACGGTTTCAGCATCTGCCCCTGTGTAGGTGGTACTCACACTGATGACGGGGGGCGCTATACTAGGGTACTGCGCTACAGGTAGCGACAGAATTGACGCGATGCCCGTCAACATAATGATAATTGAAATTACCCACGCGAAAACGGGGCGATCGATAAAAAAGCGCGCTAACATGAATTACTTGCTCCCTAAACTAGAGACATTAGTAGCATTTGAATCCACCACCGTTACCATAGTACCCGCACTGTTCATTTCAACTTGAACTGGCTTCACCGTGCTACCTTGCGCGACTTTACCCGAGCCTTCTACCAGCAATTTTTCATTCACCGATAGCCCGTTATCTAACAGCCATTTGTTACCTACCGCATTGATGGTTTCAACTATGCGCTTTTCAACTTGGTTGTCTTGGTTAATTACGTACGCAAACGCTGCACCGGTCGCTTCGTGATAAATACCTTGCTGAGGAACCAATATTGCGTTTTCGTCTACCGCTTCACTTACTGTGGCACGTACAAACATACCTGGTAGTAGTAAACCGTCAGGGTTAGAGAATTCAGCACGTAGCGTCACCGCGCCGGTAGAAGCGTCAACCGCCACTTCTTGCATCTTTAATTCACCGGCGAGTTCATAGTCGCTGCCGTCTTCTAACGTTAATGCCACGTCAGTTGTGCCTTCTTTAATATTATTTTCACGCATAAGTTTGCGTAGTTTAAGCAGCGCTTTACTATTTTTGGTCATATCTACATAAATAGGATCTAACGTTCGAATAGTGGCCAATGCAGTGTCTTGCTGGGCTGTCACTAACGCGCCTTGGGTAACGGTAGAAATACCAATACGCCCCGATATAGGCGCAAGCACTTTGGTATATTCAAGATTGATTCTGGCGGTTTCCAATGCGGCTTCGTACATCTCTATATTTGCCTTCGCTTCTAAATGAGCAGCGTGGGCATCATCAGCATCTTGCTGAGACACACCTTCGATTTTTAACAAATTTGCATAGCGCTCATCTTTTAACTTAGCGGTCGCTACTGTTGCTTTTGCACTGTTTAACGTAGCTTTTGCTTCGTTATAAGCCGCTTCGTAGGTTTCAGGGTCTATCTGATACAAGGTTTGTCCTTGCTCTACCATTTGTCCTTCGGTGAATAGGCGCTTTTGAATAATACCGCTCACTTGAGGGCGTACCTCAGCCACCATAGAGGCAGTTACTCGTCCTTGCAGCTTGGTATCTATTTTATGCTCGGTAGAGGTAACGTTAATGTAAGAAACCTCTGTAACACGCGCAGTTGAGGGCGTGCTAGATTGTTCTTCACAGCCACTAAGCAGCGACACTATGATTAAGAGGCCAATCGGGACCAGTGCATACGTCTTCATTAAGGAGTCCTACCATCGTTTAATTAAGTTAAATACCGAAGTGGTTAGATTCACACAGTTGAACGGCGAATCCAGAATGGGAGCATGCTATTTAAGGACGGGTTAAGGCTGGGTTAACCCTTGGCATTTATGCGGTAAACGAACAGATAAACGGATAGACAGCATTTTTCAAAGCTGGTTTGACCATGGTCATATAAAAAAGCCTGAAGAATAGATTTCAGGCTTTTCATAATTTGTATCAATATTTTCAGTTAGTTATTTATGCTTGAAATATCTCTGGCCCGTATAATAAATACTCGCCAGAATTAGCGCCTATTTCCCGCCATTAAAATGTGCGAGTATTTTACTCACCTCGCCTATACGTCGTTTAAAGCTCGATTTACTGGCACGTTCATGAATGGTGTGGTCGCCATCACCGTAAGGCCCAAAACCGTCAAGGGTTGGCACGCCTGCGGCTGATACCACATTCGCATCACTCACTCCGCCGCGCTTTTCTAGCTTAAGTGGCGCACCCAAAACAGACTCTAACTCGGCGATAAACTGAGCTTGCGCTTCTGTCGGTTGCATAACATCTCGCTGCAAGCCACCCGTTACGACCACTTTTACCCCTTCAACAGCAGGATTTTGCGTAACTTCTTTAAACGCTGCCAGCACTCTGTCTCGCTCGTCTGATTGGGTGAATCGTGCTTCTACTGTCAAGCTGGCACTAGGGGAAATAGTATTTGCACCTAAGCCACCTTTCATTTTGCCAGCGTTAACCGTAGTGCCTTTTTCAAGGTCGGTTAAGTTAGTCAGTGCAATGAGCATATGAGCCGCAGCCAAGTTCGCATTAATACCATCGGTATAATGGTTACCCGCATGCGCACCTTTGCCTTCAAATTCGATTTGAAAGGTAGCAATGCCTTTTCGAGAAATGACCACGTCGTGATCAGGCCCTGCCGCTTCAAAAACCATACAGGCATCGTAGGCTTTGGCTAATTCGCTGGTAAGCAATTTGCTATCGTCACTGCCACTTTCTTCATCGCTCACCAAAAGCATATCAATGTTCGCGATGTGGCCTTGTTCGGCAAATACATTTCGAAGTGCGGTAAGCGCAATATAGTTACCGCCTTTCATATCACATACACCTGGGCCGTAAATCCATTCATCATCTTCACGAAATTCGGTAAAAGTATCAGGTGGGAATACCGTATCTAAGTGGCCAAGTAGGAGCAATTTTGCTCCTTCACTTTTTTTCGACAGATAGTGAACATGATTACCTATTTCTTCTCGACGATGAGTTTCAACCGAAAACCCAAGCTGTTCCATCCACCCATTAAAGATGTCAGCATTATGATCTACACCCGCTTTATTTTTAGTGTAAGAATTGAGCGATATAATGGTGGCAAGTTCGGTAAAGTCCAGACTACTATTCATGCTATTTATTCCAAGTATTGATTAAAACCAAACTACGCTGAAGCCCTTGATTATCAAGGCCAATTTACATACAGAATACACGTTTCAAACGTTATCATTACAAAATTCTAAATTATTTCATTTTGAACAAAAAATAAACTTGAATAGTTTGCAATTTAGCCGTTTAATGGCGCCGCTTTTGGGAGGGACTCCTCGTACCAAGACGTACCCTAAAGTCTAATATATGTCATATTTCTCATCTAAAATAGATATTTACCACCCATTTTGGTGCAAAAATTTATTTTGAGAAATCTTCTTACTTAAATCGAACAGAATGTCAATTCATCGATTCATAAATATAGGGTTAAAAGTCGTGCCAAAGTATACAGTCGGGATGTGGATGTACAGCAACAGCGGTGGTACTGCCATACAGGCTAAAATCGTTAATCAATTGCGAGATCGTGATATTGAAGCAATCACCGATCTTAACTTAGGCCATGCAAACGCACATAACGGAACCATTACGTGTCACAACGTAAATATGGAGGAATTAGATGCGTTCTTTTCATACAATGCAGGCCAACAAACGCCATATCAAGTTTTTCTTTATCAAGTATTAAACGAATCAATTCCGTGCCTTAACAGTTTTGAGTCTTTTTCGTTATCTGAAGACAAACTGCGTACATCACACCGATTATCTCGTGCTGGAATTCGCACGCCTGATTACCGACTATGTAATACCAAAGACAAGCCTATGCTTAAAAATACCATTCGCGAATGGGGTGGACGTTTAGTCTACAAGCCTACCGATGGCTGGGGTGGCATGGGTATTGTTAAAGTAGAAGATGAGCGTTCTTTAGATATGCTTATTCCCTTTTTGGATCAAACCAATATTCCTCACTTCTACGTTGAACGTTTTATCAATTACGACATGACAGACTATCGCATCGATATCGTTGATGGTGAGTTTGTGGGTTGTTACGGGCGTCAAGCGCCTAAAGACGATTGGAAAACTAACGTAACCAGTGGTGGCTCTGTTATTCGCCGTGAACCCAACGATGAATTAGTTGCCCTAGCGATTAAAGCAGCAAAAGTTACCGGGTTAGATATCGCTGGGGTTGATGTGATTTATGACCAAGAACATGAAGAATATGTAGTTCTTGAAGTAAACGGTATTCCTGCATTCGCAACGCCTGAACAAGAAGCTGCAGGATTAACGTTTAATGAAGGAAAAATCGAGCGGATCGTTAATTTGATTGAGCGAAAAGCAATTGAAAAGCGCGCTAGCATGCAAGCCGCGCTAACCTCTCAACTTTAAACGAGAAAGTAAAATGTCTACGACTAAACTACCTACTATTGGCCTACTCTATTTAGACCACGTATTGCGCTTTTTCGACAAGTCTAACTTTAAAGGCTGGCCTGATAAAATTGAAACGGTATGCTACCACTGGGGTAACGACAAAGCCCGTTTCGTTCGTGAAGTGAAGAGCAAAAATATCGATATTCTTATTGGTAATATTCCTGCTACGGCTTATGAGACGTTCCGTGAAATTGCTCGCGAACTGCCAGACGTGCGCTTTTTGCCTTCAATGGATACGCAGTTTGCCAACAAGTCGAAAGAAAATGTGACCCATTTTTGCGAAAAGCACGACTTGCCTATTCCGAAAACTGATATTTTTTACGAAAAAGACGAAGCTATGGCGTTTTTACGTAAAACCAGTTATCCAAAAATTATTAAAAAATCTTATGGCCCATCTAACTATGGCGGCTACTTCGTACATAAAGTAGATAGCTTTAAAGAAGTGGTTGAACTGCTTAATAAAAAGAAATACCACCCGATTTACGTGCAAGAATTTGTGCCAATGAAGGCCGATATTCGCGTGATGCTAATTGGCCACAAGCCTGTTTGTGCGTTTTGGCGTCGTCCACCTGAAGGTGAATGGCTAACCAATACCAGTCAGGGTGGCTCGATGGATTATTCTGATGTGCCCAAAGAAGCGTTACAAATAGCAGTGAATGCGTCTAAAGCCGCAAAAGCTGAATATTGGGCATCTGATATTGCCTTGGGTGTAGACGGCAAATACCGTATTTTAGAATGTGCAACTGCGTTTGCCGCCTTCCCTTACATTCGTGATTGGATTGGCCAGTATATAATGTGGACCTTGTGTTCAGAGCGCTTTAAGAAGCCGCATATTCCTTTGTATAACTGGGAGGAACTGGGTAAGATTCGCACGCCGCTATTACGCACCATGAGAAATATTACTTTTGGCGAATATACTCCAAGTAGTGATAGTGCAGACTCAGCAGCGGTAACTAATCCTGAACTTTATCCTTTGTTACCCGTTGAACTACAGCTCGATGAAGAGTGGCCAAGTGAATCCTGGAATTTTCAAGATAATTACACGCCCAAAAGTAAGGCCAAAATAGTAACCGACTTGCATTTAGAAAACCAAGATGTGAGTGAAGATGATGGCCTAGAAGACGTCATCGGTGATGGACTAGAACGTGTATTAAATGATAGCAACGATGAGTTTGAAGTCGACGCCGAAGTAGATGCGGGCGAACTCATTTTAACTACGTCAGAGTTAGAAAATTTTTTTGCTGGCGTAAAAGGTATAGGCCCTAAACTTACAGAGGTGATAATCAGTACTCTGGGTGAAAAGGGTACGTCAGAAGCTATAACCGCTGATCCAAGCGTGTTTCTGACGGTTAAAAACATTCAGCAAAAGAAAGTCGATGCAATTATCGCGCATTGGGATAATTTTAAGACTACGCTGGTAACCACTGATTTCTCTTAGCTAAGAAGAAACAATGAAAAAACAATATACCTCGTATCAAGAAACAATGGCGTTTTTAGAACAAGCTCAGGAAAAGTACCCTGAGCTTATTCGCGTGCATAGCATTGGAACGACGTGGGAAGGCAGGCCAATCATGATGGCTACCCTTTCTGCTAACATTGAAACTGCGGACAGTAAACCCGCTCTGCTTTTTACAGGAACCATCCACGCTCGTGAGTGGATTGGAAATGAGTTAGCCATTAAGTTTATTGATAATGTGCTAACCAATATTGACCACAACCCATCTATACAACAGGCATTAAGCCGCAATACGCTATATATGGTGCCTTGTTTGAACCCTGATGGGTTTGAGTATTCTCGCACCCACTTCTCTTTTTGGCGCAAGAATAGACGTGACAACGGCGATGGCACCTTTGGTGTAGATTTAAACCGTAACTTCGGTGTTCGCTTTAAGCGCTCTGCCGATACCACGGTAAACACCTACTCAGGCCCAGCGGCTTTTTCTGAGCCAGAAACTGCTGCCATTCGTGATTTCGTACTTACGCATAAAAACATTACTATTGCGCTAGATTATCACTCGCAAGGTAACGTATTTTTCCCTGCGCATAAGTTTAATCACGAGTCTGAAATTGAAGGCACCGACTTAAATGTATTGTGCGCCAATATGAACCGTGAAATCCATAAGGTAACGGGTCGCCAGTACGGTATACACCGTGGCAAGCCACCTACGAACCTTATCAATGGTAGTGGCCGTGAATATTACTACTCGTTAGGCATTATCTCGGCTGTAGTAGAAGTGGGCACTCGCAACATTCCTGATTACATGGCGAATATGTCGCAAAGTGTAGATGAAAATGTGCCTGCGGTACTTTACGCACTTTCAGAAGCGAAAAATTATTCAGATGAGGCACCGGCTCGTGTAGACAATTTCACTATTGAATCTGTGGGCGTTTACGAAGCGACCCTATGCTGGGATTACCCAGAGTCTGATGACATCTATTTTGAATTGTATCGTTCTGAAACGGTGAAAAGCCCTTGTCGAGAAGATAATCTTATTGCGATTATTGGCAAGCACACGTTCACAGATGTGCAGCTTAAAAGTGGCCAGAAATATTTCTACAATATACGTGCGGTTAATAAAGTTACCGATACCAAGTCGCCTTTCAGCCCTGAAATTAAGCTGAAAACGCAGTTATCTGAAGATGAATATTTCAGAGGTTTGTTCCCATCGAAGCGTGGTATTGGTTATGTAGGCCAATATACCCTCGAGAAAAACCGCGACCATTTCGGCTACAACTCGTTGTTTGTAGGTGTGAATAAACGCCGTGGTATTTGTTACGGTGTGATTGCGTTTAATATGGAAAACTTACCGGAAGAAGCCCGTATTAAGAATGCGAGTTTCTCCTTGTATCCGATGAACCGTGTTAACGCCAAAGTAGAAAATTTTGGTGAATGGACAGTATCAATTCTTGACCCGTCAGAAATATCTGACATCACCGATTTCAACCAAATTCATCAAGCGAAGCCTATTCAAACGCTTGGTGATGAAATTCGCTCAGATAAGCTAACTCAAGGTATTTGGTCTCATTGGGATTTAAATGTGGCCGAGCGTCGCATTATTCGCAAATCTATTAAGAACGGTACCTTGTTGCTTCGCGTTGAAGGTCCAAGAAAACTGCCTCTTGGTGCAGACTCGCAAATGATGCAGTTTGATATTGGGTACGGAAAGTTTGGTTCAGGTATCCATTACCGCCCTAACTTGGAAGTTATTTATACCCTTCCAAGCAAACAAGTAGAGCTAACGCCATCATCTCTTAGCACGGTATCAAAAGCCGAGGTTAAGAAAAACGAACTGCAGTCTGGTTTCGATGCAAATGGCGATGTGGTGTATGGGCAAATGACCTTCTTAACCGAAAATCTGCCTGATCCTAAGAAAACCGTGATCACGGAAGCTTATTTAACGATGAGTAACGACAATGCCTTGCCTACATCGCAAGATATTCGTTTCACCATTGAATTGGCTGGTCTTGAAGATCTTGATTATGAAAGCGTTAAAAATAGAGAGAAAAAAGAGTTTATTGGCTACGAGGTGAGTAATGCTCAGCTTAAAGACAAAAACTCTCATAACTTTATTTTTGATAGTTATTGCCGTGAAGCGCTCGAAGATATGCATGCGAAGCATGCGCCTTTCCATTTCGTGGTTCGCTCAACGTCATCAAGTGCTGAAAAGAACATGCTAGTAAATTGGCACGACTTACACAGTAACAATGTGTGTAAGTTGGTGATTAAGTACATTGAGCGTCGCAAAGAGCCTTTACCGGCACCAGCGAACTTAAGCGTAACCTTAGAAAATCGTCAGGTTAAGCTAAGTTGGAGCAATCCGAAGCATGCCGATTTAGTGGGTGCGTTTGTGGTAAGAAATCGCTTCCACTCGCCGCGCTCCCCGCTTGATGGTGTGAAGCTTTACGCAGGTTCTGATGAATATACCTATGACAACTTTGGTAACCCGAATGTTGAAAAGTATTATTCTGTGTTTGCCTATGACGACGTGCCAAACTATTCAGCGCCTGTCAGTGTTTACTATTCTTCTGAGGAAGTTATTCCAGTAGAAGAAGAGAAATACGAGAAGCAGGAAGAAGAAGACGATGATGAGCCGTTAATTGATTAGTCATTAACTGCCACGTTGTTTATGGTTAAAGAATAAAAATAGGCGCTTAAAGCGCCTATTTTTTTGTCTGCGTTTTATTTATTTTCTGATGTACTCACTATTTTCAATATACTCAAACCTACTATTGCAGATACACTAAATGACAACATTGCGACAAGTGCAATATTTGCATGTACAGACAATGAAACTGGCATCTTAAGGGACTCCCTATGACAATAATAAAAAAAGGATTACTGGGGCTTAGCATAGTGCTTTTAGCTTTGGTTGTAGTTGTGTTAGTGCGCACTGTAACTTTCACTCCAGAAACCTACCAGCCTTCCCCCGACACCACTATGATATCGCCAGATGGCAGCGTGATAGCAGAGCACCTTTCACAGGCTATTCAAATTCAAACTATCTCTTATGAACATGCTGAAGACCGCGACCGTGCTGAATTTCAAAAATTTATCGCATGGTTGGCCAGTACTTATCCTGAAGTGCACGAAAGCTTAACCCTTACTTTGCTGAACGACTACACCCTACTTTTTAAATGGCGCGGTAAAGCACCTTCCAAACCTAGCGTATTGTATTCAGCTCATTATGATGTGGTTCCGATTAATCCAGGTACTGAATCTCAATGGCAGCACCCGCCATTTGGTGGTGTAATTCAAGACGGTATTATTTGGGGCCGTGGGGCGCTCGATGATAAAAGCGCAGTGATAGCTCTAATGGAATCTGTTACCTTGCTGCTAGAAGCGGCTTATACCCCAGAGCAAGACATCTATATTGCTTTTACTCACGATGAAGAGATTGGCAGCCAATATGGCGCAAAAGCAGTTTCAGAATATGTTGTTGAGCAAAACATCAAACTAGCGTGGTCGCTTGATGAGGGCTCATTTATTCTTGATGGCTTAGTACCTGGGTCAGACAAGCGTGTCGCCAGTATTAATGTGGCTGAGAAAGGTTTTCTTACGCTTGAGCTTATCGCAAAAGGTGAAGGTGGACATAGCTCAATGCCACCTCAAGATACGGCTGTAAGCATTTTAGCTGAAGCCATCGTCAACGTTAAAAACTCACCGGTACCTGGCGGGTTAGAAGGCCTTGGCGAAACTATGTACACCAATATCGCTAAGCACATGGATTTCTTCAAGCGTATGCTCTTTGCCAATCAATGGCTGTTCAAGCCATTGATTGAGGCATCAGTATCTCAGTCGCCTGCGGGCAATGCGATGTTGCGCACCACCACAGCCCCTACCATGCTCTCGGGTAGTGTTAAAGCGAATGTATTGCCGGCTACCGCGACAGCCACTATCAATTTTCGTATTCATCCTAGAGACACTATTGAAAGTGTTACCAGTTGGGTAGAAGCTGCCATCAACGATCCTCGAATCACCATTAAAACATCGCAAGCATTTAAGCCGTCAAACGTGGCCAATAGTGACAGTCAGGGGTTTAAAAATATTGCCGCAGTAACACGGGATGTTCAGGGCGATATTATCGTCACACCTGGGTTAACTATTGCCGCGACAGATAGCCAGTTTTACTCAAAAATAACTGATGCTTATCGCTTTAATCCGATTAATCTGACACCTGCTTATTTGTCAGGGTTTCACGGCACTAACGAGAGAATTGATATTAAAAATATGGAAGATGCCGTTAAGTTCTATACGCGGCTAATGCGCCAACCAGCGCAGTGAAGCTAATTAAATAGCCAGATCAAAGGCAACGCACAGGCGTTGCCTTTGCGTTCTTAACGCTCGTTCAGTGCGCTGGGTACATGAGTACGGACGATGTTTCGAGTTGATAGCTCTGAATGCATTGGTCTAATTGGACTTACACTCGTCGACTTTTGCGGTACGTCAAAATATATTTCCACATCGGCAAAACTATCTATTACTTGTTGGGTAATTAAAACAACCCCCTTCTCGCTAACTGAAAATCCGAAGTGCTTAGCAATATTAATATCGTCAATGGCTAAATTAGCGGGCACCGTCACACCTTTATCTACGATAACGTTTTTTAATTTAGCGCCGGCCTCGATAGTCACATCAGGCAGCAATGCACACCCTTGAAGTGAAGCGCCATCACCGATTGCGCAATTGGATGACAAAACAGTGTGATGGATACGGCAATTAGTTAATTGGCAACCGGTGCCAATCAAAATCTGATTGAGGTCGCACTGGCCTTTTTGAGTCCCGCCCCGTATTTGGGTTGGCGCGCTAGATAAAGCACTTCCCCAGATAGGCCAAGACGGGTCAGCTAAATTCAACATATCGCTGTTGTTCAGCAAATCCATATGAGCCCGCCAGTAACTATCAATGGTGCCTACATCTCGCCAATAGGGAATTTGGCAACCATCGGCGCCTCTGAATCGATGCGCAAACACTTTGTGCTGCTCAATAATATTTGGAATTACGTTTTTACCGAAGTCGTGATCAGATTCCAACGCTTTGGCATCTGCTTTAAGTAGCCGATAAAGCACTTCAGCATTCACTACATAATTGCCCATTGAAGCTAAACAATACTCTGGCGCATCTAATAATGGGTGTGGTTTACATGGCTTTTCATCGAAAGCGGTTACCCGACCTTTGCTATCAGCACTTAATACGCCCAGCTGATTTGCCGCATTCTTAGTAGGCACTTCTATGCAAGATACTGTCATTTCGGCGCCGTTTTTCACATGTTCAGCCAGCAGTTTTCGATAATCCATTTGATATACGTGATCCCCCGATAAGATCATCACATATTTAGGTGCTCTGGATTTGATATAGTCAATATTCTGAAAACACGCATCTGCAGTACCTTGGTACCAGCTTTCAGACTGTTGCTGGGATGCAGGAAGAATATCTAATCGCCCCCCAAAACTGTTATTCAATGTGCCCCAATGTTGCATCAAATGCCGAATTAAACACTGAGACTTATATTGGGTGAGTACCGCAATTTGATTTAGGCCTGAATTAACACAGTTTGAAAGGGGAAAATCGATGATTCGACAATGACTGCCAAACTCTAGTACCGGTTTAGCCCGGGTTTCAGTAAGTGCTTTTAACCGTGAGCCCTGCCCACCTGCCAGCACTAACACCATGGTATTTTCTATTATTTGCTGTAAATCAATCTCTGCATTCATAACTGTCTCCGGCTAGGGTAATACCTAAATCGATGATGATTAAACTGCAATCACAATTTAATTTATCTACTGAAGGAAAATTGCCGACATTGAATTCAAAAAATTCTACAACATGCCAAACGTGCTAGCGTTAAGTAGACTAGGGATTTCGGTTTTAAGTATTGATCCGTATCAATATGAGTAGTGTTACCAATCTTCGTAGCCTTATAGTGACTATAAATACAGGCTATGCAGTGGTTAAATCTTCGCCATATTTTCAATAATAATCCACACCAGTTGCTCCCTTATTTAATTGTAGTCACCATTGCTTAAGCTAAACAGCTTGTGCTAGTTTTAATGATTACATGCTTATAATTCAAACAAATAAGGAAAGGGAATGAGAGCAGTTTGTACGCTTGTTTTACTGTTAGTCAGTTTGCAATGCATGGCCAAAGATGTCATGAATATGCAGGCAAGGAGCGAGTTGGTTGATGAAATACTAGCACAACGATTCGAGCAGGTTTTACCCAGTCTTATGCAGCGTACTAATATTGATATGTGGGTAATCATGTCGCGGGAATACAACGAAGACCCCGTCATCAAAACCATGCTGCCATCAACGTGGCTATCGGCCCGCAGGCATACCATGTTGGTCATTTTTAACCCTGGCGAAGGAAAGCCTCTAGAACGTTTAGCGGTAGCTCGGTATGCCGTGGCTGATTTATTCGAAAAAGCATGGGACAAAGAAGCTCAGCCTAATCAGTGGGAAGCACTTGCTGATGTTATTGAAGCGCGCGACCCCAAACGAATTGCAGTGAATGTGTCAGATGCATTTGCACTTGCTGACGGCATGAGCAGCACCGAAAACAGCAAGTTCATAGCCGCCCTTTCTCCTAAATTTAAAGACCGTGTGGTATCGGGTGAAAAACTGGCCATTGCTTGGCTAGAAACTCGTAGTAAGCTTGAAATGCAACACTACCCTTCCCTGACTCAAATTGGCCACCAACTTATAGCAACGGCTTTTTCAAATGAAGTTGTTACTCCTGGAATCACTACTACCGACGATGTCATATGGTGGTTGCGTGACCAAAGCAAGGCATTAGGGTTAGAAAACTGGTTTCATCCTTCAGTGTCTATACAACGTGCAGACAATGAAAAATTTGATCAAATAAAAGCATTTAGTAAGCGCGCTGGTGAAAATATTATACAGCCAGGAGACCTTATCCATGTTGATTTTGGTATTACTTACCTGCGTTTAAACACCGACCAACAACAGCATGCATACGTGTTAAAAACCGATGAAACCGCGCCCCCTAAAAGCATAATTGAAGCTTTTGCAGCAGGAAACCGATTGCAAGATATTCTTACCAACAATTTTAAGGTTGGACGCACCGGCAATGAGATTTTGAAAATGTCTCGAGAGCAAGCCATAGAAGAAGGGCTAACCCCTGCTATTTATACTCACCCACTGGGATTTCATGGTCATGCAGCAGGCCCCACCATTGGTATGTGGGATGCACAAGAAGGGGTTCCCGTTCAGGGCGACTACCCTGTGTATCCAAACACGGTTTACTCTATAGAGCTAAATGCCGCCACCTATATTCCAGAATGGGATAAAGACATACGCATTATGTTAGAAGAAGATGCGTTTTTTGATGGTGAAAAAGTAGAGTATCTCGACGGAAGGCAAAAAGTGCTGCACCTCATTTCCTCAGCGGAGTAGCCGTTAGTTACAACAGCGCGTTTATTTGATGCTCTCTAGTCACGATAAACGCGCTAAATTAAATGCTCAGGCGTATATGCAGTTGTTAAGCTAAACTATCACTGAGCGTTCAGCGCTTTAATATCCGCTATCAAATAATCGACAGAAGCACTATTGAGCCCGTTGTATATGCCGCGAATATGACGATTCTGATCTATTAATAATAGGCTTTCGGTATGCAAAAAATCTTCTGTATTTTGCAAGTTACCCAAGTCGTCGCTGGCGAAGTACGCGCTTTTTGCCAGAGAATAAATAGCGTCCCGCTCTCCGGTTGCCAAATACCATTTATTACTTAAAATGCCGTTTTTATCTGCATAAGCTTTAAGCAAATCGACCGTGTCAGTATTCGGCCTAATCGAATGCTGAAGAATTTTTACGCTATCGTCGTCAATAAATGCCTCTTGCACCTTGGCCAACTTAGACCGGATCATGGGGCAAATTCCCGGGCACGTGCTGAAGAAAAAGCCTGCCACATAGATTTTATTCTCAAAGTCTTTCTCGCTAACTTCTTCCCCATCTTGATTGGTGAAACTAAAGGGCGGTATTTTGTGAAAACCATCAAGCGCTTCACTACCGCTTTCAATCCAGTGCGGTGTAAATTCTTTGCTGTTGTAATAAGATAATTGGTAGGATAGTTCGTCCGCGCTATGGGCTGAATTTACCGTTATTGCACTGGTACTGCATAGCAACAGCAATGCACTAGAAACGAAGACTGGCTTGATTTTGGTAGTAATCAACAGAGATAACCTCATCTTCAAGCCCCACACAGTTGTTTGCTTTTCTAAGCCCATAGATCCGCCCATTCTTGTATTCAAAATTAGAGTATAAGGTGCCATTTTTTCGCCACGCTTGCTGCAAGCCTACCGGTTGCCCTTCGTGGTAGTTAGATTTCTTGAATTTGGCTCCACTTCTGTACCAACGCCAGCCTTCACCTTCGACCTTGCCGTTTTCATACACAAATGCCGACCGAAGGTTTCCGTTAACCCACCAGGTTTTTACACTACCCTCTCTGGCGCCAGACGCATAATAGGCCTCGTAACCTAAGGTACCGTTCGAAAACCACTTTCTTGCCACCCCGGCGCGGCGACCGGCTACAAACTCATCTTCTGTAGCAAGGGCGCCTGTTGAGTGGTAGCTCACCACTTTTCCTGTAAACGGGGCGTTTTGATATATACGAACGCCTTGCTTATTCAGCGATATGGCATTTTCATACACCACTAGTTGTGCTCTATCGCTAAAGGATACCGACCCAGAAGTTGCTGCCAGCCAAAGTGCACAAAACAGGAGTACTTTGTAACCTGTTGATTTAGTTAATGTCACTCGGCGTACCTTGGAAGTTACCCGGGAAAATTAGGTAATACTCGCCGTTTAAGTATTGTTCATTTGATATGTGGTAGTGATATTCAGCATCTTCCTCTGAAGCACCTGTATAAAGGGTGACTGACGTATGGCCGTTCGATTCATCTAAATCGGTGGGGTAGTCTACGGTTGAATAGCAACGTCTTCCAAATATGAAAAATCCATCTGCCATAATACCTACCAGCGAATCATCATCATAAGAGATAGCTTGTGGCTCTAAATGGTAATGGTAAGTTTGCGGGCCAGTATGCGCACCATTGCGATCAAAACCTTGTATCACGCCTATCGATACATCTCCCGTACCTTCGGAATCGTTGAAAATGGGCGCGCCGCTCAAAGCAATACCTATTGCACCTAACGGCGTGGCCGATGATGTGGCGGCTAGTTCCGGCGATACGGGGACGGTTAAATCAAAATCATTTAGGTAATCTTCAATATCACCCGGTGAGCGCTTTTGATTGAATAGAGTTTCATCTTCAGGCTCAACATATAAGCCGCTGGCATTGCCTGAATCCCAATATGATGATGTGTGATCGGGTTTACCTGCCGACTCGAGCGACACTGTGCATCCATCTTCAGACAACACAATAGTGACATTTGGTGCCGCAACAAATTCAAGATAGGCACTTGAAAGCTCTGTCATCGGTGAGTCGCACGTTGTGGTACTCGAGTCGCTGTCGTTACCCGTGTCTGTTCCGGTGCCCGCATCAACACTGGTGTCGCTGTCTACAGTTTCGTCAGTTGATGAGCCCCCGCCGCAAGCAGCTAACACTGATAGAATGCTTACGCATAACAATGTACGTATTGCGTAGTGACTTTTCGACATAATGATTCTCTCTATTGATATTTGTTGTCGCTGTATTCTTACGCTTATGCCCAGTGCAAACAAACGTAAGGAACGTGAGTAATCAATAAACTAGCACAGCGCTTGCGTGCACAATGTGCATATTCAATGGAGATTTTGATGGGAAGACGTATAGGTAACTGGATACAAAAGTACAGGTTTCAAAACGAATAGCGCGGTGTTAAGGGTAAGTCGTATTTATTATTTTTAGGTTAAGAAAATGGGTTCGATGATTTATATTTCAAAGAGGGATTATCGTTCAAGTGAAGATTTTCGCTGGGAGTTTTTTCGAGGGATATTTTCTAACACCAGTAAGCGTGGTGATTAAAATAAGTTACTGGCCCACCCAGTTGCCGAGTGGGCCATGAAACTGTAAACAAACGTTAAATCAGTGAGGCTATACTATTCAGAGAATGGACGTACAACAACTGTTTCAGCGTTATAAGAACGAACAAATGCTGACATTTCTTTGTGATTACAAATAATGGTTTCGCCTTCTAAGCCGTGCTTAGCAAGTGCTTTTTCTGTACCGATTGAAACAGCATCTAAACAAGCTTTAGAAGCGATATCTTCGTTCTTAGCAACAAGGGCAATGCCTTTAGTTTCATTAGTAGTTTTATCGCTGTATAAATCAGCAAACTTTCTCAAGCTTACATCGTTACAAAGCAATGATGCACTGAAAGACTCAACATTTAATCCGTTGTCACGAATTAAACGTTTTGCTGCTCTGTAGCCTTCTGTCGCGGCTGTGTAGCAAGCTTGCGTTTCAATGTTTTGATTAACTGGGTTTAAACGAACGTCTTGAGCAAAAGCATTTAAAGACGCTACTGAAGAGATAAGAGCAATGGCGAAAGTTGACAGTTTCATAATGTAATTCCTATTGTGTAACAAAATTAGAGTTTTCTTAAGCAACGAGTACATTATGACCAAAAATTACGTAAAAGAAAGCTTATTTTGTAATTAAATTACATAAATTGACAAAAAACTGTACTTTTCACATCAGTTATGTAAGTTTTTTACAAAATTTAACCTTTTTAACAATCGTTGCTACAAAATGCGAATATATGTAACCTACATTATTGTTATCTAATATTGGATACGGCTATATCCTGTAGCCTGAAGGTACCTATTTGAAGTAATCGACGTGCTTACACTGTTTCACGTACTAATCGAAATAGTGCGAGAGTGATGGTAGGTATTTATAATGCGTGATCAGAAAGGCAATGAGGCTTTAGATACAAAAATGCCCACCGACTTTGTGCGGCAGGCATCAATAATTAAGTTAATAGCTGCAACTGGTTTTATACTTTCACGACTAGGTGATTAAATCGTGCATCCAGTTTAACGAAGGAAGTTTGCGGTCTTCTTGGTAGAACAAACGATTTAGCCTACCTAAAAGATTAACAGGTCTGGATGGATCGTGAGATTTAACCCTATGGGAACTTTCATTAAGCATAAACTCCCACGGTTGTAGATTCATATCATCAATCTCGTCCTGTTGAACACCTAAGCTTTTAAGCGTAGACAAAATACGTTCTGTTTTGCTTTCTACCTCTGGCAAAATGGTATTGCCGTATAAATCATTTAAAGGCGCATTAATCGCTGCCAGGGTGTGATTAATTGCCGACCACACCATATCGTGGTCAAACTCCCAGTCACGTGGCGCATAATAGCCTTCTATTTCCCACTCTAGCTCTGCATTGCTAGCCGCAATACTGCTTTCTGCTTCTGGCGAGAACGACAAGTCAGGGCGCGCGCCAATATTGTATGCGTCTACACTCATGGCAACACAAATCACCAAATCGCCACATATTTCTTTGTTTTGGTATAAGGCTTCAAATGCTGCTCGCTTAACGCCCATCCAACCATGCACTTTCGAAGGTTGCTCTACAAAATGGCGCACATCGTTAGGTAGGTCTTCGCCATAAAGATCGATTAACAGTGGCAAGGGGTTTTGCTCTGGTGCCTCGTCAGGCATCCACACTTCATACTCTTGGCGATTATCTGCTTTTCCACGGCTTTTAATGCCGTAAGATAAATTTACCGGCCTGCAAATACTGCGATCTTCATCAACTTTATGAAAGTACTCAGAGCGCATTCGCTTGATAAAAGGGGCATCTAACCCCGCCAGCGCGGCGGTAGGATAGCGATAACCAATCTCGCTGTGCTCAACCATTGTGAGTGTAGGTATGGCTTTTTCAAGCTTACTCTTTACGCCTTTAAGTTGCTCTACATTAGGCAAAACAATACTTCGCTCCGGCTCAATGGTAAGCCGACGTCCATCTTCTGCAACGAACTTTGGGGTCTTGTGAAATTCGTACTGAGAAAGGCCTAGACCCTGCACCGCGATGTTACGATAACGCGACAATTCACTGAAAAGCGCGGTGTGGTTCCGAATGTGTTTAAACAGGGGGCGGTTTGACGTCATACTACTTATTCCATGTCACGTATTTAAGTTGGAAAATCTGTGCGTATCTATGCAACCGTTTATCGGTAATTCAAATGACAGTGTGCCACAAAGATAGCATCAGGCAAGCACCTCCGTGCTCATACCTCTTTCCTCACTTCTTTATATTTAAAAATTCATACCAGACTTCAGCGCCAGCCTTATCGTACTCTTCTACTTTTGCGCGAAATGCTCTGCGAAGGTCGACATTAACCAAAGGTGCTGGAAGCAGTGGGTCGAACACTAATCGTTTTAGGGCATTATCGCCGACGATATAATATTCCTTTGCTGCATCATCTAGTGATAAGCCTTCTATACGCTTGCGCGACCGCGCGAGTTCAATTAATCCTTCTTCGTAACTGGCTTCAAGGTTTTTGGTCTGCCATAACCCTGCTGCCTTTTTTTCCGTCGCGTCAGCAAAGTCAGATGCATTAAACACCACAGCGCTTTTATCTAACCCTAATCGGTACAAGCGCTCTCGTGTTGTTCCCACCGTATCGTTAAGGTTGTTAGGCCTAACATAAAAGTCTGCAGAGAGCTTTTTTAAACCCATTAATTTAAGCGCCCTGTCTTGTGCCCGTGTGGCCTTACGATCACTTTTTGCTAACGCGGTGGTTAGCACGGTAAGCCAATCACCACGCCATTCACATAATCTAGATTCTGCCGTATGCCAACTGCTGATCTCGCCAGCAAATTGCTCGCCCTCTTTGCCTAACTGATAATAACCACGCTCTACCACCTTGAGCAATTTAGCCGACTGTAAGCGAGTAAGGGTAACGCGTATGTTATTTTCCGAAATGCCAAACAAGGCGCCTACTCTAACCGCGCTGGCTGCATCCATTTTTATACCGGGGCGTGAACCAAGTAGCTTCATTAACAAGTGGCGGGCTACGGGTTTACCGGTAGGTTTTTCGGGTAACATATTGCTTTACCAATCTTTTAGTAATTAAAACGACATCAAGTGAGCACTTTACCTAAATGCCATGCATTTACAAAGTATATCCTTTTTCCGCTTTCTTACTTGCCCATAAGCATGTGAACCTAGGCACGTGAATATAAACTCGTGTTCAAAAGCACTTAAACAGAGCACTTAAACTTAGCACTTAAACAAAGCACCCGAACGGCCCCTTATGCAGAACGTTTAGCGTAAAGCCTCTTGAACCCGCTTTCTTACTACCAGCAGCCAATCAAATTACACAATTTGACACAAAAAGACACAAGGAGTAATGTTTAATAAATTTCTAAGACGAGTTTGTTATGTCTTCACCTACATTGTTCAATACCCATGTTGTTGAGAATCAGCCACATCCCCTACCCGCGTATAACTTGTGGCTGGATGACCCCCTGCTTAAGCACGCTGTGATGGCTAATATAACGTCGCCAAACGCTGACGTAGAATTAAAACTAGGTGTATTTGGGCAAGCCGCGGGCTATGAATTAATGGCACACGGTGAAATTGCTAACAAAAATAAACCCGAGTTCCACCCCTTCGATCGGTATGGTCGCAGAATCGATGATGTAGCATTTCACCCTAGCTACCACACGCTTATGAGTGCGGCCATGAAGGGTAACTTACACAATTATTCGTGGCAGCATGAAAGTCAACAAGGCGCGCATGTCATAAGAGCGGCGTTAATTTTCATGCATTCTCAAGCTGATGCGGGCACAACCTGCCCCCTAACCATGACCCATGCTGCTATTCCTGCACTACGACAAGCTAAAGGCTTACCAAATTATTGGGTAGATAAGGTAGTGCATGGCCAATACGATGACCGCACCTTGCCAGCAGAGCACAAGCATGGCCTGTCTATCGGTATGGGAATGACTGAAAAACAAGGGGGCTCAGATGTTCGCCGCAACACGACCACGGCCACAAAACAACAAGATGGCAGCTATCGCATTGTGGGACACAAGTTCTTCTTTTCTGCCCCTATGTGTGATGGGCATTTAATTCTTGCGCAAACCAACGCTGGCCTAGGGTGCTTTTTATTGCCTAGAGTTATGCCTGATGGCACCTTAAACGAAGCACGCATTCAACGTTTGAAAGACAAACTGGGAGACTGGAGCAATGCTTCATCAGAAGTAGAGTTTCAAGACGCTACTGCGTACTTAATAGGTGAAGAAGGTAAAGGCGTACGTGTGATTATCGACATGGTATCGCTTACTCGCCTTGATTGTATGATTGGCTCTTCGGCTACTATGAGACAAGGGTTAGTGCAAGCCTATCATCATGTTAGTAATCGAGAAGCCTTTGGTGCAACACTTATTGACCAGCCTTTAATGCAAAATGTCATCGCCGACCTGACTCTTGAATGTACCGCATCATTGGCACTTACCATGCGGGTCGCCCGCGCCGTTGATGCAAGTAAAACCAATCCGAAAGAAGCCGCACTAGCACGTATCGCAACGGCGATTGGTAAATACTGGATTTGTAAGCGAACCCCGGCATTTATTAACGAGGCCCAAGAGTGCTTGGGGGGCATTGGCTATGTTGAAGAGAATATTTTGCCTCGGCTATATCGCCAAGCTCCGCTTAATTCAATTTGGGAAGGCAGTGGTAATGTACAATGCTTAGATGTACTTCGCGCATTGCACAAAGAGCCTGAATCTAAAGCGGCGCTTTTTGATTTATTGCACAGTGCAAAAGGGAAAAACGCTTTCTACGACACCCACCTTCAACGTCTTTTAGATTCATTCGAGGATGTTACCAACCTAGAAATTCGCAGTCGATTAATTACAGAGCAAACCGCCCTTGCCATGCAAGGCGCCTTGTTACTTAACGAGAGCGATAGCGTAATGGCGAACACTTTTTGCGAAGCAAGGTTAGGCAAACAGCAGGGTTTAGCTTATGGAACACTGCCTGCTAACACGCCTTTTCTAGATATTATTAAAAAAGGAATGCTCAGCTGTGTTAAAGATTAAAACGGGTTAGTACTGTAACCCTGTTCACTCAAGCGGGCATGGGCTGTCATTGCAGATAAGTCCATTTCAACGCCCTCTATTAACATTTCAGTACTTACATCGTTAGCCGCTGATGATTGGCCGCACACGATTACACGTACGCCTTTATCTATTAGTGCACGCAATAAACTTAAGTTACCGTTATCTTCACCTTTTCGCTTTTGATAGGCCGCGTTATCAATAACATCTAGGGTAGCTGATCCGTGAACCACTAACGCTAGTTGAATATTTTCAAGCTTAGCGCCATTGGCGACATGCATATTAATAAAACGGGCAAGCGAGTCAAATTTGCGGTTTACCTTGCCCGCATCTGCCCCTTTAGCCACATCGAAGGCAACTTTAAATTGTTGCTGAGGCGACACACTCACACCTGGCACAGGTGCATGCTTGCCATAGTTATTAAAAACGGGGCCTGCGGCAAAATCATCAGTGCCCGCATGGGCAAACAATGGCGTCGATAAAGCAGATACTGCGGCAAGTGTTGAGGCTAAAAGAGGTAACGATTTCATGCATACTCCACGTTATTAATCAGAAATAAAAAAGCGCCCTACTCACCAAATGAATAGAGCGCGTTTACAATTCAGTGAAACTATTTACTCGCTGTTTTCAAACTAGCAGCATAGTCTTGAGCCTGTTGAAGCACTCTTAATGCATTACCACTCCATATATCTGCTAAGTCTTCTTTGGTATAGCCCTCTTCTAACAATCGCTGTGTGATCATGGGTAAATTAACCACATCCATCATATCGTCTACACCGCCGCCGCCATCCCAGTCAGCGCCAATTCCTACATGCTTAGGTCCTACCACCGCTAACGCATGTAAAAAGTGCTTCATGTAAACATCAAAAGACGCTTTAACCGCGGGATGCTCATGCTCAATGTCCCTGCGCTTTTCTAACAAATCCTTGTGATCAGCACCTTGTTTGACCATGGCCATTAACCCCTTGTAAGCTTCTTTTCGCTCGGGGTTTTCAGGCAGTGCAGTAAGGTAGTCGCTGTAAGCATTCATTTGAATGACACCGCCAGATTCCGCAAGCTGCTTCAGTAAGTCGTCGTCAATGTTTCGCGGATGATCGTAAATTGCTTTCACGCCGGTGTGGGACAAAATGATGGGAGTTTTAGACAGCTTAATCATGTCTTTAACGGTTTCATCGTGAGCGTGGGAACCGTCAAGTACAATACCCAATCTATTGGCTTCGCTCACAAAGGTTTCACCTAACGGCGAAAGCCCGCCCCACTTCACCCCTTCGGGATCGGTAGAACTATCACCAAGCTGATTGTTTTTAAAATGTACTGGCCCCGCCATTCGTAGCCCAAACTTATAAAAAGTTTCAAGTAGGCTCATATCCGTCCCGAGGGGATAGGAATTTTCCATACTCATATAGACAATATGTTTGCCGGCTTTTTTAATCTCACTAGCATCATCGGGCTCTAGTGCTAATGCAAAGGTTTCTGGATGTTCGGTAACCATGGTGCGAACAGCAAGCGCCCGTAGTAAAGCGGTATCACGGCTTTGTTGATAACCTTCTGTAGTAAGCGGGCCTTGTGGAGTGTAAAGCACCCAAAAACCACCATCTAGTGCCCCTTCTTGCATACGTGGTACATCAACTTGCGAAAAGTCGTGGCCATAGGTATGACGCTCCATGATATCAAACCCGGGCCTGACCAAATGCGCAGGCGTATCTAGGTGGGTGTCCAAGGTCACGAGTTTTCGCTGAATAGCTTCGGCTTCTTCTAGAGATACCTTATCGGCTGCCTGTGTTACAGAACTCGCCATCGTGGTTCCAAGACCTAAGGCTACCACTACCCCAATCATTGCTTTGTTTAATTGATACAGTTTTGTATTCGTTTTAGTTGTCATGTTAGAAAGCCACCGTTAATGATGCTTGAACATTGCGTGGGCTTAAAGGGCGATAGAAAGCCGATCCTACAAACGCAAACGACAACACTTCTTTATCGAAAAGGTTATCTACGTTTAACCGTAAGCTCACATTTTCAGGCATACCGAAGGGGTTCACACCGCCTAAATCCACATAGGCACTTACCGTGGTGTAGCTATCCATTTCATAGGTTTCGGCGTAATCAGTATAACGACTGCTGGTATATTTTGCCGATACATTCGCTACTAGCCATTCTGTTGGCTCGTAGGTAATGCCACCTGTCATCACCCAGTCTGGGCTATCAGCCAAGGCGCTGCCTTCAGGATTACTACCAAAGCCATCTACTAAGCTGGCATTTTTGTACGAGATATTGGCATTCATGTATAACTGTTTTTTGAATACGTCAGGCTGATAAACACCTGATAATTCAAAGCCGTAGGCTTCTGAAGCGCCGCCATTAATATAGAAGCTCTCTGGCTGCCCAGTGGCGGGGTTTAATACGTTACTGGCAAACAAACGATTATCAAAGCGGGTATAGAATAACGCTAATGCCGCGTTAAAGTTTTCTTTGTTGGTACGGTAGCCTAATTCAATATTATCGGCTTCTTCACCTTCGGGAGTATCGGGTTCAAAGCTAACCGCATTGTCATAAATGTCATCTGTACCATTAGGTAGCGCGTAGTTTTTCGAGTAAGACGCGAAGAGTTGGTCGGTGTCATTTAGGGTGTATACCGCGCCTATTGAAGGTAAGAAATGGTTACTAAATTTGCCGCCCACAGATTGAGGCCCATAGCCCGCTTCACCGTCAATTTCGTAATCATCATAATCACGATATCCATCAAGTGAATAATCCACACTTAATGACTTTATACCCACTTCAAGCTTTAAATTATCGTCCATTAAGCTAATGGTATCTTTCACGTACAACTGCGTAGTTTCACGTACCGAGGTATAATCTCGACGATAATATGCCACCTCATCCCAAATCACGTCACCGTCAGCACTACCGCCGGTTTTATTCAAACGCTGTTGCGTACGATGGTAAGTGTCTTTTTCCTGCCAGCCACCAAATTGTATATCGTGGGCATCGAGCGTTAAGTTGAAATCAGCAACAAAGCCTTTTCTATCACCACCTACTGACGATAAGCCATATTGCACGCCGCGTGGGTGCACTACATCTAGCCCTGCTGCCGCCTGATCTTCATAAATACTTAAGGTGTTACTGTAAGAATCGGGAGAAACACCATAACCATCTTTATCTTCAAAATAATAAGTACCGGTAAATAACAAGTTATCTAACAAGTAGGTTTCAAGCTGTGCAGAATAAAGCTTATCGTCGCGAACGTTTACGCGGTCTTCGTAATAACTTGTACAGTTACTGCCGGTGAACACAGGGGTAAAGTCGCTTTCATCAGCCACTCCATCTTGGTTGAAATCGTAAACACCGGGTAGTGGTGCAATACAGCCTTCCGGAATGGCATCTAAGTAGCTGTAATAATAGTTATCGTCAAAAGTCGCTTCGGTACCTGATGGCGAATCATAATCGAAGAAGTCATTCGCCACATAGCTAACGGTAAATGTAGTCTCGTCACTAAAGGCATAAATTGCTTTACCCTCAATGTGTTCTCTGTCGATGGTACCTGGCCCGCGCCATAAATCGCTGTCGGTTTTCGAGCGACTTACATAAGCCTTGAAACCATTAATATCTCCGGTTTCTAATTTAACGAAAGAGCGATTTAAATCATCATCACCAATGGTATAAGACATCATGCCACCGGCTTCGTCAGACGGGTCTACCGAATAGTACGAAGCTATAGGCCCTAAGGTAGAATAACTTGGTGCGGAAACATCGCCTGCACCTGGAGAAGCCACTACAGACGCTAAGTTCTCATTATCTACATATCTGAAAATAGGGCTACCGCCGAAAGCATCTGAACGCCCCATTGGAACGCCATTTAGCACAAAGCCCATCTGACTCAAATTGAATGCGCGCACATTCACAGAGTTTCCAAACTCATATAACCCTAATGCACCGTCCGTTTGCACATTAAACCCTGGTAAACTTTCTAACATTTTAAGCCCAGATATACCGCCTGGGGCCGACAACAACGCTTCTCGGGTAACGGCCAGCGTATTGGTCACTTCACCCGTACCAATGGCGACCTCGGTAGTAGAGATACGACGCCCTACTACTTGAATTTTTTCTTCTTCAGTTTCAGCACTGGCGGTTTCACTTTCTTGTGCATACGCAGGGCTGACGGCAAACATTGCCGCAATAGAGACACTTAATAGTGTGGGACGGAACGTTTTATTGGTTTTTATCATGAGTGTGTTTCCTGCTGTGACTGCAACTACGTACCAACTCGGAGGAAAACCGAGTGGGAGTTCTATCAACACATCACAATAAACATACCAACAACGTTAGACTTTAGTATAAATATAGGCGGCATTTTAATCAGGCGAGCAGCCACCTAGCCTAAGCAACTCATCTGATGAGTTCATTCTCAATCGTTTTGGAAGATAACCATTCACATTAACCACCATTACGTTATAGCAATGCACCAAGAGATCGCCGCTGGTAATGAAAGGTGCACCACAACAGTGAATTACTTGCCTTAAAAAATTAAAACACTCTTTAATTTTAAACAGCTAAGACATTAAGTCTGTCGTGCCGATCACGCTATTTTTACAACACATTATTGAGTGTAAAAACTGCGGTATGCTTGCTATTCACTTTTGCAATTTTTATATTGCTTAAATAATGACATCAACCAACTAATTCAAACTTCATGGAACCGAATTACGCCAATTACTCCTACAATGAGTTACTAGAGGTACTAGAAACTATTGACCATCACGCATACCCCGAGCGAGTCGATAGCATTAAAGCTAGATTAGCTACACTAACTCAGAACAGCACTAGCGCATCTATTCGCGGAGACTACAAAGATATTAGCCTCATACTATTTTTATTTAGTTCGGTAATTGGTGCGGTATGCGCCTGGATGCTATTTAAAGAAAGCGAAGATGATTTTAGGCATATAGTTGGCGCCTTATTGCTACCCGCTTCCCCTTTTTTATATTGGTATTACAAGAAAAAGTGGAAAATTCACGCTCAGGATCACTTCATATTAAATGAAGATGGCGTGCTTTATTGCTTAAAAGGGCAAGATGCTAGATTAGTATGGGTTGATATTACGTCCATCGAGTACTCCCGAACCAGATATCATACCAGCGTATCTTTTGATTCAAATAACAGAGAAAAACGTATCTATATTGATATACAAAAATTCCAGTGTAGTCGGACAATGGTAGAAAACTTCATTAGACAAAAAGCCATCGAACACGATGTGCCGTATCATAAAAGCACATTGTGGAGAGGCAAAAAGCGAATAGTATAAGCAAGGTCCTCATCACTCCTAAAACCCTTGATAAAAGCGGCTTATTTTAAAGACCTTGCGTTGATGATATGAGTCTTAAATTATGTTTCTTAAGCTTTACGCTTGGGAATATCTGCTGTAATGCTTAAGTAAAATAGTTAGTTTACGCCAACTTAGCGTTAAAAAATGCAATGTGACGTGCTCCAATAGATTCACACACCCAGTTAAGAGATAATTATCTCAACTGGAGTGTATATGAAAACCCGAAAAAGCTACTCGAAAGAATTCAAACTGGATGCGGTGAGTCTGGTTACAGAACAAAATTACAAGATTACTGAGGCTGCTCGCAGTCTTGGTATCAGTGCCAATATGTTAGGCCGCTGGCTTAAAGAGCAAGAATCAGAAGGGGCTCACGCATTTCGTGGCAATGGTAAGTTGACGCCCGAGCAGGAAGAAATTCGCCAACTGCGAGCAGAGAATAAGCGCCTGAAAATGGAGAAAGAGATCTTAAAAAAGGCAACGGTCTTCTTTGCCAAAGAAACCAAGTAAAATACGGTTTCATCACCCAACATAAGAAGACCTGGCCGATTAGCCTGATGTGCGAGATTCTTGGTGTCAGTCGCTGTAATTACTATAGTGCCGTGCGACGCAAGGAACACATTGAACCGGATCCGCAACATGATGAGTTAATTGAGTGGGTACAGAAAGTAGCAGATGCCAGTGACTTTACCTATGGCGTAAGACGTATGAAACGCGCGTTGAATTCGCTTGGTTATCCGGTTGGAAAACAGCGAACGAGAGCCTTGATGAAAGAAGCTGGAGTGAGCGTCAGACGACGTAGAAAATACAAAGTCACGACTAACAGCGACCATCAGCAACCTGTCTTCGATAACGTGCTGTCACGCGACTTTGATGCTCAAAAGCCAGACCAGGCGTATGTCTCTGACATTACCTACATCTGGACGCAAGAAGGCTGGCTGTATCTGGCCGTAGTGATTGACTTATTCTCACGAAAAATCGTGGGCTGGAGTATGGCATCGCGGATGAATGCCCAGCTTGTGTGTGATGCCTTAACGATGGCTTTGTGGCAACGTAAACCTAAAGTGGGCCTGATACATCATTCGGATCGCGGCTCTCAATACGCAAGCCGACAATTTAGACAGTTACTGACGCAATACAAGGTAACAGGTAGCATGAGCAGGAAAGGTGATTGTTGGGACAATGCCGTCGTAGAAAGCTTCTTCGGCACATTGAAACAAGAGCGAGTGCAGTGGCGTCACTACCAGAGTCGCCGTGCTGCCCAGCAGGATATTCTGCAATACATCACTATGTTTTATAACAGTCAGCGAATGCACTCATATCTGGATTACAAGAGTCCAAATCAATATGAGGCTGACATGGCTAACTTACAAAAAGCGGCTTAACTGGGTTGTGTGATTTTGGTTGACCACGTCAATGGTTCTAGACCATGCTAGCTCAGCATTGTCTTTGTCAAACCGCCCAGTAGAATCATTATGAAAACCATGATTCGCGTTTTTATACATGTGCATTTCATACGACACATTATTTGCTTTCAAATCTTCTTCGTATCCTGGCCAAGTTGCATTTACTCGCTCATCTAATTCACCAAGTTGAATAAGTAAAGGCGCCTCAATATTTTTACGTAACTCTTTGGCTGCTGGCGTACCGTAAAAAGGAACACCTGCATCTATAAGGTCGCTATCGACGGCAGCTAGGTAATTCACCATGTAACCACCAAAACAAAACCCCACAGCGCCTAATTTTCCATTAGACAATTCGTGCGCTTTGATAAATTCAGCGGCGGCAACAAAATCATGCTCTATTTTTGAACGCTCTAGACTACGCTGCATCGCGCGCCCTTCGTCATCGTTACCCGGATAACCGCCTAACGGAAATAAAGCATCGGGAGCAAACGCGATAAAACCTGCCTTCGCAAGCCTTCTGGCTACATCTTTAACGTAAGGGTTTAATCCACGATTTTCGTGTATTACCAATACTACTGGCGCTTTTTTTTGCGTGGTTTCATTTTGGGTTAAAGCATTTGGGACCACTAAATATCCCTTACCTTCGCCGTGTCCATGGGGTGAAGGAAAGGTTTCGTAGATTGCGGTTATGTCGGGATCGTTAAAGGATATTTGTTCAGCCAACGCGTAATTAGGCAGTAATGACGAGGTTAAGAAGGACATGGAATAGCCAAGGGCAACTAATCCTGTGAGTTTGGTCATGAATGTGCGTCTGTCCATGCCACCGTGGGCATAAGCGTCGTACCAATCGAAAGCTTCTTGTGGAATGGCTTTGTTTTCCTGCTGAAGGCTCATAGTTAATCCTTAATGACACAAAGTGGTAATGCTCGGTAAGTGAACTGCTAGTTAATAACTAAATAAGTGTGGGTGTCCAGACTAATATCCGACTAATATCCAATATATTATGAAAACAGGCGCACTTTTGCGCCGTACCGCATTTATGGCGAAGGTAGTCGTAAATGTAGTGCAAATAGGTTTCATTACTACTAGGAAGGCGTTAACTTTACTCCAATATCACTATTTTGATACGTCATTATGATGTAGTAAACCATGAGGCTTGTATGGCAACGTTAAAAGAACAAACTGAAGCGAAGGTTGAAGCTGGCCGTAAAGGCAACCCAGATTTCATGAAAGGGGTTGATGCAGAAATAGCAAAAGCTAAATCGTTTCAGCAAGGCAGTGATGCATTGGCATTGGGTGATAAAGCACCTGAGTTCACGCTGCCAGATGCAAAATTGAATACTGTTTCACTCACTTCTCTATTAAACCAAGGGCCTGTTGTAGTCACTTTTTATCGCGGGAGTTGGTGTCCGTACTGTAATTTGCAGCTTCGTGCCCTACAGTCTCGATTAGACGATATTAAAAGTCTAGGGGCAACGTTAGTGGCTATAAGCCCGCAGGTGCCCGATGATTCGCTCAGTGAAGATGAAATTAGCAAGATGGATTTTATCGTATTGTCAGATCAAAGTGCCAAAGTTGCAGGCCAGTACGGCGTAGCATGGGAAGTGCCTGAATTTCTCATTGAGCACATGAAAAATGATAGGCAACTCGATCTAGAAACCATCAACAACGGTAATGGTAACATTCTGCCTATTCCAGCAACCTTTGTGCTCAATCAAAATGGCGACGTAACCTGGCGTTATGTGGATGTTGATTATAGAACTCGTTCAGAGCCGCAAGATATTATTGATGCACTTAAAAGTATGTAAGCCTATTTGCTTGCAATCTAGAGAGTAAGATACTAGACCTCGGTAGATATATTCAAAACAGCAAAAAGGTGGCCATGGCCACCTTTTTTAAATTATGTGCTGAGCAACAACAATAAAAACAAAAACGACATACTCAGGCTTCAATTTTACCTCTTACTACTTTTTTGTATTCGCTGCGGCCAAATCAATAATTTCAACGTTAGTATTAAATTTACCATTGGTTAAAGCATTGTTCATTTCATCGGGATCTTTAGCATAATCTTGTACAAAGGCTAAAATATTTTGATCGTTACAGGTAACATTTTCAGCAATATAGCGCTTGCTCAAACCAGAATCTTTAATCGATTTGTGCAATTGAATCTTGCTACCTTGTGCTGCAACAACACATAATTTAGAAGATACTGATTCGTCTGCTGCAAATAAAGAATCTGCTGCGTTTGCCATACCAATAGTAGATAAAGAAAGTGTAATTGTAGCTAGTGTTTTAGTGAGAGTATTCATCATTGTCATCCTTTAGGTTAAGTCGAAGTTAATTTTGCAACCTAAATGCCAATATTTTTAAATAAGTAAAATCAACAAGTTAAGCCGAATCAGGGTATTTATCGGATTTTAACCTTTCTCATTAACACTATTGAATAGTCATTCTCACTAAATTTTAGCCCTTTATAAAAGTGCATGTTCGTATGCCAATATTTACCTTCTTCGTAACCCACTAAAACGGTAATTTAAATAATTACCGCAACATCAACAACTCGACACTAATTGTAAATAATCTTCTGATGCCATCTCTATCAACCGGCTTTTAGTGCGCTCAAACTCGAACATCAGTGAGCCGCTAGTATAAATCTCATCCTGAGGTACGTAAGCCGTCATGACCAAGTTAGTTTTACTGTCATAACATTCGTCTACCAATGCAATAAATCGGCGTAATGCATCATCCATTGGCGCTAAAACCACTTCCCGCTCTCCGGTTTCAGCAGAGGCGATGTTGATATTCGAACCATTATCTTCAGTGCCCCGCGCTTTAATTCTCTCGTATGCCTGGCCACTCATAGGCGGTACGTTGAACACTAATATGGTTTTGTACAACTTGGCTAACTCTACGTAATCAAAGTGACTACGAGGCCCTTCACACAACGAGGAAAAATCAAAGCAAACTGCCTTATGGCTTATGCCTGAGTTGCTTGTATCAGCGTCACTTTGGGCGATGATATTAATAGTTCGCCCCAACACCGTTACGCTTGACGCCACATCATTGAATGTTAAGTCGTACTGACGAAGGAGGGTTTGATGCAATTCCGCCTGCGCTTGCAATGGCTTAGGTAATTCGAAATAACGTTGAAGGTAATTAAGAGCACGCTTTCTATGATCTTGTTCACCATTAAGATGCAGCACGTGTAAATGGGCTTCAATGGCCGCGATAGCGGGTAAAAAACGTGAGCGCTGTAATCCATTTCGATAAAGCTCGTTTGGCGCACAATTGCTGGTACACACCACTACCATGTTAAGTTCAAACATGTACTGCAGTAAGTTACCTAGTAACATGGCATCGCCAATATCAGAGACAAAGAATTCGTCAAAGCACAGAACCTTGTACTGCTTACTTAGCTGCTTGGCAATATGGCGCAGGGGCTCAGACTTACCGGATAGCTCAGTAAGACGCTTATGCACATCCTGCATAAAATGATGGAAATGTTGTCGTTTACACAAAGCGCTAGGCAAACACGCGTCTAGCAAGTCCATTAAAAAGGTTTTGCCCCGCCCTACCTTGCCCCACAAATAAATGCCTTTACTCTGTGGTTGCTTACTTTTATGAGAAGCGTCTTCGTGAGCACCCTGTAACGAAAGATACAGTTGCTGAAGTAATACAATGGCGTGTTCTTGTGATGGGTCTTTTTGAAGTTTACCCGAATCGACTAACGCTTGATATTTGGTAAGCGGTGAGGACCGTTGCATACAGGTTTTTAAATGATTGTTGCCGAGGAAGATAGCGTTGCGCGTATGTTTGAACTTTCAAACTATTACACTCTATGAACACAGTGCAAAGCGCAACGCTCGATGATTACCAGCTTACGCTTAAGAGGTTTTACCCCACACTGAACTTGGCTTATTGGCTTTCTCTTTCGCTTTCTCTTTCGCTTTTTGGGCCTGCATATCCGCTTTTACGTTCTCGCGTACTTGCTCTTTCGTATGCGCTGTTTTTTTCGCATCAGGGCGGTATTTTTTCACCATGCCTTGCAATAAATTTCGCACAACTTGGTCGCCAGCCACTTTATAGTTTCTGTGATCGGGTTTTCTGAAAAACGCAGAAAGTTCGTTCTTGCTTAATCTGAAATCAGCCATTTGAAGCGCGTTAATCATGTCTTCGTCTTTGTAGCTCATAGCAATACGGATTTTTCGAAGCACTTCGTTGTTACTCAAACGCTCACCGGCTTTTAAAATAACAGGCTCAACACCTTCTTGTTTGCCACGTCTTTTAATGATTAAGCCGTCTAAGAACAAAGAAATGATTTTGTCTCTGCAAGGTAGATACCCTTCTTCACCTTCTTTTTTCATAATTGAATGAAGGTAGTCTACATCCATGTCGTAATCTACTAACTTGAAAATACCGATAGCAGCGGTATCGTTAATTGCCAAAGCAAAACGTAGGCGTCGTAGAACATCATTGTGGATCATGGTTTTTAGTCTTAATCTAGAGGTGGCTCATTTATTATGGCGTAGTTTATCGCAATGGCTAATAGACCGCGAATTAAAAGCGCGGGTTTGCGTGATTTGATTCGGCTTTATGTTTAATTCGTGTTATTTACGGTAATAAATCGATCCTAATTGGTGGTTTTCTTCTTTAAACTACTAAAGCAGCTCTTTATTCGGCGTACTTATGACACCAACAAATAAAAGTAAACATACGGCAAGCAAACCCTTTTACCTGATTTTAGTCTTATTGGCGGTAAGCTTCTTAGCTGGGTGTGCCAGCAAGGGCCCCCAAATTAACATTGATGAAAGCCAAAATTTTGCTGAAATCAATACATTTTTTGTTCGACCACCACTTAATAGTTTGAACCCAGAAATAGAAAGCCAACTTACATCAGCGATTAGCCGAGCTCTTATCGCCAAGGGGCTCAAGCCCTCGCCAGAAGAAGGGGCAGATGTACTGGTAGGTTTCCTTCCTTCTACCGCCAGTGAAGAAAATGACACGCGGTTAAATCTAGGATTAGGCACGGGTGTGTTTGGGCGTTCTGGTGGCATCTCTCTTGGCAGTATATTCAGCGTACCTATTGGTGAGCGTGTGACGCAATATCAAAATCTTCAAATCGACGTAGTAAGAGGCGATACCTTTATTTACAGTGCGTTGGGTAGTGTAGAAGTAGAATCTACCGATTCAGTCACTATCCAAAATAAACTTGGCGAGTTAGTGGCCAATTTACTTGAAGCCTTTCCAGCAAAATAAAAGTCACTTATGTCGGGCACATGACATAATGAGAATAGTTAGCTTGCTTGTTATAAGACACTCTCTTGTTTTCATCGTAGGCTATAAACTCTATACAGAAGGTTTTTTATGAAAGTTATATTATTTGCTATCACACTTTTTCTCACTGGATGTGCAAGCACTAACGGCTTAGCGGTTTTCTCTTTTTCAAATGCTGAAGTTCAGTCGTTGCTTACCAAGCAAATGCCTAATTTAACTGAAAACGTTAATCTTATGGGCTTGCCTGTACAGCTCAATGTGAATGATGTGAGCGTAAATATTGGCCCAGATAACCGCGATGTCATATCACTGGGGTTAGACACAGGGGCAGAAATTAATGCTTTCGCCTTTAAATATCCGGTACGTTTAACCTTTCAGATTGAAGGCAGCCCTTACTATGATAGTGAGCAAAAAGCCGTATTTCTCCGCAACCTTAATTTACTCGACTCAAGCGTAGAAGCAGGAAGCTATAAGGGGAATCTAAAACCATTAAACAATGAAGTGATGAATTTACTCAACGCTTTTCTGGCGGTTAACCCTGTTTATAAATTAGATATGAATAACCCTAAAGTGGCGCTATTAAGCAAAGTACCGCTAGACATGAAAGTGGTTGAGGGTGCTGTTCAATTAGTACCAAGAAACTGGAATAACTAGGCCATAATAAAAAATAATAATAAGGTAACGCATGAAAATTAGCTTAACACTGCTTCAAATAGCACCTCGATTAGTCGCACTGGGCACCTTAGCGCTAATAATGACGCCAATACTAATGCCAGCAACCGCTTTTAGCGCAGAAAAAATGGCGACTGTCCCTATTATTCAGCCAGCCCCTTTAGTGTCGATTGCCAGCCACGATAGTTTTTTTGACAGTATACGCGCGCTGTGTGGTAAAGCGTTTGCGGGGAAAGTAACGGTTGATAACCAGCCCACTAGCAGCATGACTGATAAACCTTTGGTTATGCATGTCAGGCGCTGTAAAGACGATGTGTTATATATCCCCTTCCACGTGGGTGAGGATGCATCTCGGACGTGGATCATTACAAAAACGGGCTCTGGGTTGTCGCTCAAGCATGATCATCGCCATAAAGATGGTAGCTACTCGGAATCGACCATGTACGGCGGCCATACCCTTGATGCTGGTTGGCCCCAAGTTCAATCTTTTCCCGCCGATGCCTACTCTAAAGCCTTGTTTGCGAAAAGTGGCATTCCCCAATCAAGCTCCAATATTTGGCAAATGTTTATTTACCCGGAAACCTTTACCTACCGATTGATTAGAGAAGGCAGAGAGTTCCGGGTCGATTTTGATTTAACCCAACCTATACCCGTACCTGCGGCACCATGGGGCTATGCTGACTAAGTTTGGCATTACAAGACGGGGCGCCTTACGCTACTTAGCTAAATGCGGGGCGCATACCTTAGCCGTTTGCTTAGCATCGAATATTTCAATCCAATAATCATCTGGATCTTTAATAAATGCGATGCCTTTCATCGAACCATCGTTAGGACGTTTTTGGAAAGGGACACCTAGCGCTTCAAACCTTTCACATGCAGCGTCTAGATTCGGTACGTGAAAGCCAATATGACCAAAGCCTTTCGGTTCGCTATTGCCATTATGATAATGAACCGTGTCTGCGGTATCGCCCCAGTTATGAGTGAGTTCTAACATGGCTGGACGACCAAAGGTTTGGGCGGTTCGCTCACTGTCATCTTTGCTAATATCAGAAAAATCGTCACCCGCTGCTAAGAAATAAAGGCTAAATTTCATCCCTTCAAAGTCAAGACGTTTTAGCAAGGTCATTCCCATTACTCGTGTATAAAAATCGAGTGAACGTGCAGGGTCGGCAATACGTAGCATGGTCTGGTTGAAAATAAACCCTTCTGTCGCCTTATCCTTGTCTTCACACAATCCTTCGGCGTTATCAAAATGTCGGCTCATTGAAATAGTATCCTTAGTTAAGTGACTTCGTCAGTGCTTTAAATGGGGGCAATCAAAGCTATAAGCAACAATGAAAGCAGCAATAGATGTTTTATTGTACAACGGCTTAGACTATTGGACCTTTGATAGCAGCACATTCTCTCTGTTAGTACAAAGCCTGAACATTTATACTTTGTTTATTCAGTTGGCATAACCCGAACTCATAGTAAATGCGCTTTTTTGTTTTGATCCTGTTACTGGTCATTTGTACTTCCGCCCGTTCGCAGCAGGCTAGCCCCTTGCCTTCTCAGGATGAAGCTTCATTTCAGCGCGCTGAAACATTACTTTCCCAGGCACAACAAGCACAAGATTCCTCACCAAAACGCAGCACTATATGGGCTAATCAAGCCCTAAAAATATCGGAAGAAATAGACGACGTTAGCACGTCAGCACAAGCGCATTTTCTACTTGGAAAACTAACGAGTCGAACCGATCAATACAAAAAATCACAGCACCATTTTTTTACCGCGTCAGCTATATTCGAAAAGCTCAACGATACGGAAAATTATATATCGTCGAATGTGGGCTATATCGATGTATTGGTGAAAGATAAACAATTCACCAAAGCGGAAAACGCGATTACAACGCTAGTGCCATTGGCTTTTCAATACGGCGTAGATTTCCCTATTGGGATTACCTTAAAAGCCAAAGGTGATTACCATTTCGCACGGGCAGAATACACTATTGCGGTTGTGCAATATTTGATGGCTATTGAATATCTTACGGTCAACGAAAGCCACATTCAGAAACTAAACGCAAGAACCCTCGTCAGAATTGCTGAGGCCTACAAGCGATTAGAAAACCGAGAAAAAACCGTTGAATATTATGAAAAAGCATTAGCTATATATACAGACTTAAATGAAATAAAGTCTATGGCACGTACCTTTAATACACTGGCTGAAGCACAACGATACCTTGGTAACTTAGTACTTGCGCTAGACTACGCATTACAAAGTTTAGCCCTTCACGGCCAAATAGATGATGCTGAGGGCCGCGCTAAAGCGTTGATGGGAGCAGGGATTATTTACCGCTACATAGGCCGCTATGAACAGTCTTTAAAGCATGTACATCAAGCTCATAAGTATTATAAGAAGGTCAATGATGCGACGGGCATAGCAAAAACGTCGAATCAGATAGGTCATATATATTTTAGGCTGGAACAATTCGACCAAGCCCGCTCGTTCTACATGCAGTCCATTAGCTTGCCAGAGGAAAAAGTTGAGCCTAAAACCCTTGCTACCGCGCTAAGAGAAAGCGCGATTATCGATTACAACAAGGGTAACTATGCTTCGGCAACCTTGTTAGCGCAAAAAGCAGATGATATTTATCGGGACAGCAATGACAAGGCAAAGCAATCAATAACCCAGCGAATATTGGCGAACATCAAACGAGACGAAAATAACGTTTCCGGCGCGCTTGATTATTATAAAGAATCACTGGCTTTAGCCACAGAGATCGAAAGTGATTTTTATCAAATTAAAACGCTCATTCCATTAGCAGGTATGCTCATTGATACCGACATGGAAGAGGCTATTAAGCTGTTAAAAAGCGCCCTGACATTAGCACGTAAAAATGGCTACAAAGCCTATACGTTAGAAAGTTATCGTTATTTGCGACTAGCAGAGAAACGTAGAGGCAATACAGCGGCATCTTTACAATACGCTGAACAAGAAATTGCCTTAAGCGAAGTTATTCAAGAAGACACCAGTAACAACGAACTCGCGCTGGAGAAAGCCAAGCTACATTCATTAAGACTAGAAATAGAGTTAGAAACTCTGCGAGAAAAAAACAAACTCGATAAACTTGAACTGGCCCGAAAGAACAATGAAATTGAGATAGCCCAGCAAGCCACCACCATTTCAGAACTTGAATTAACTAAAAATAGATATGCCAGTGTCGCATTAGCATTGTTATTGGCCGTTTGTTTAGCAGCTATACTGTTAATTTATCGTCGCTTTATGTTGTCGAAACAACACAACAGGGAACTCGACTATTTAGCCACGCGAGACCCATTGACGAACTGCTTTAATCGCCGCGTTCTGTTTGATTTAATGGAACGAGATTTTGCAAGAAAGCCAAAGCCTGAAGACTATTGCGTGATAATGATAGATATCGATTATTTTAAATCTATCAATGATAGTTACGGGCATACCATCGGTGACTTAGTACTTCGAGGCGTTGCTAAAACTTTACAAAAGTGTGTTCGTCAGAACGACATTGTTGCAAGGTTTGGTGGGGAGGAGTTCTGCATTGTATTGCCAGATACCTCCTCACACCAAGCCATGCGTATAGCGGAAAATATGCGAGAAACTATTCAAGTTTGTCGCTTTGATGATATCGCGATTACCTGCAGCTTAGGCGTATCATCTATTCGCTTTAACGCGACGACGCCTTCTGAGTTTATAGACCAAGCCGATCTCGCATTATTTAAGTCGAAATCATTAGGCCGTAATCGGGTCACCTTGTGGAGCGAGGCTCTTGCTAGAGCGCAAGACTAACGTAACTATACAACGGTAATCACATCTTCCATTGGCAAACGTGCTTTAGGTAAACCGTGGTTCCAGTCCTGCTCTTCGTCTGCATAGCCAAGTGCAAGCGCCACTTCACAAACATGTCCGTCTAACTCTTCGCTAAACAATTCACCAATCAAGTCAGCGTCCACGCCTTCCATCGGTGTAGAAGCAATACCAAGGCGGGCTAGAGTGTGGAGCAAGTTTCCAAATGCTAGATAAACTTGAGCTTTTGTCCATGCGCCGTTGTAGCCGTTCTCATCAGTATTAGCTTCTGCAAAAGCGTAAGCCCCCATAAACGAGTCTCGCATTGCTTCTGGTAAGTGACCAGACGCCACTTCAGCATCAACACGTTTAACAAATTTCTCTTTGGTAAACTTAGGGTCGTAAGCAAATAAGATTGTGTGAGATGCTTCTTTTGCATGCAATTGGTTGAACTGGTGCTTGTTAGCAAAAGTGTCGTGTAGGCGCTGTTTTGCACTGTCACTTTCAACCACAACAAACTTCCAAGGTTGAGAGTTTATAGAAGAGGCTGATAACCTTAATGCTTCCAATATAGTGGTTAAGTCTTCTGAAGAAATACGTTTGCTACTGTCGTACTTTTTAACGGTATAACGCTGGTTTAAATCACTGATAATTTGGTTAGACATAACTAATTCCTAATATTTAATGCGAATACTTTAGATGCAGAGAAGTTTAACGAGTTATACTAAAGACGATAAGCCCAGTAATGATTGAATGAGTTTAAACAAATTTTTGATAATGGAAGCGCAGGCTAAACGTCTATTTTTCACTGCCATACTAGAAATAGGAGGCAGACAATAGAAAATCGCGCTATTTTTGAAATCACTATCGATACTAAAGAGCAGTAATGACAGAGCAGCAGTCTCTATCAATTAAAAAGAATCTAACAATACGCCTGTTACGTGTACTTAGGTACAACAAGGCAAGAGTAGAACGTGCACTTATGCTTATGCCTGCTGAGCACAAGCCGTTGTTCCATGTACTGCCGTTTTTACTGCACGTAAATCATCCTGAGCTTCCAGGTTATATTGAAGGCGAAAATATTCCCTTTGGTATTCATAACTACTCATTTCGCGATGTTGTTGAAAATGCACTTTTGCAATGCTTCCCAGATAAGCGTGATTTGCTCTCTGATATCAAGCCTCTGTGGCCCCGTCAGCGAGCGATTGATGCGTTAGTGCTTATGGGAAGTATTGGCACCATTGCACAAACTGACACCTCTGATTTCGACTATTGGGTGTGTGTCGATGGTAAGCAACTATCAGAAACATCGCTTACTAAACTACAAGAAAAATTAACTGCCATTGAAAGTTGGGCAGACAGCAAATTCGGTATAGAAGTGCACTTTTTCCTATCTGAAATTGACAATGTGCGACGTAACGACTTTGGTATCGCCGATGGAGAAAGCGCAGGCTCCGCTCAATCCCTGTTTCTTAAAGCTGAGTTTTACACCACCAATATTGTAGTGGCTGGAAAGGCTCCTTTTTGGTGGTTAACCCCAGAAAAAACAAATGATCAGCAATATGCAGCATTAAAAGATCACCTAGAAGACGGTGGATCTCCAGATTTAAGTTGGTTTATGGACCTTGGTAACCTTGAAAAGCTCGACGCCAGCGAGTTGTTTGGTGCTGCAATATGGCAGTTAAGCAAGGCCATGGATTCGCCGTTCAAGTCGGTACTAAAAATAGCGAAGTTAGAAGTTTATCTTGCTCATATTGAGCACGGTCAGCCTTTATGCAGCTTGCTTAAAAAGCATGTTCACCGAGGTGCCGAAGCACCTGGAAAAGTCGCAGTTATCGACCCTTATGCGCTGATGTTCGACCAACTTATTGAACATTATGAAAAAGAGGGGCAGCCTGAAGACATGTTATTGCTTCAACAGTGCCTATACCTCAAATGCAATTGCAAACTCAGCCAACCGCCGCTACGTGGCGAAACCTCAACGTTTAAACGCAAGATAATAGCGGCCTATGCTAAAAAGTGGGGGTGGACAAAACAAGACCTTTATCATTTAGATAATCAGCACGAATGGTCGTTTCATGAGCGGGTTCAATTAAGCCGACGTATTCATCGGTTTCTTTTGAAATGCTATCGACGTATTTCAAGTCAGCTTGGTGCTGAACAACAAACAATGAGTAAAGAAGACATGACCGTGCTAGGTCGTCGACTGAGTACGTTTTATGGCAAGAAACCGAACAAAATTGAATTTCTACGCCGCGCGTTTGATGAAAACCTTTACTGCGAAACGGTAACCGTGGCGTTGAAGCAAAGTAAAACAGGGCAAGAAACTTGGACTGTGTATGCCACTGATTTGCTCAGCAAGTCGGGAAAAGTATCGCAAAATCAAAAGATAACGCAAACATCCTCTGCTATTGAGTTAATTGTATGGTGCGTAGCAAATCGTATTATCGACGCAAAAACCACCATCTACCTTGATTACAATGCCACAGAGGTAAGCGAACTGGATTTGAACGACTTATTGAAACATATCTGCCGCTACTTTCCGCCCATTAAAGTCTCTTCGCTGCAAAGAGATAATTTGCTCACTAGCGCTCGCATTACAACCTGCTTAGCTGTTGTAAATTTCAACACGCTTAGGCAAAAGGCGAGCGTTGAAGAAGTCTCTGTGTTGTATACCACATCGTGGGGCGAAACCTTTTTATTCCACGGGAAAGATGTGCTTGATACACTCTGGTTTGAGCTTGAAGAAACGGAGCCTGCACCGCCTTGTTATGCCATGGTGCCTCGCGGAAATCAGCAGGCTCGCATTCAAGGTGAGTTTTTAGAATCCACTGGTGTGAGTTTTTCACTTATTCACTAAACACGTCCCCTGTGTTCTCCCCCTTCTATTCTGCGCCTCTCTTTATTGCCAAACAGCCACTTTAGCTAGGCATGCCATAAGATTACTTATCTTGAACCTGAAAAAGCTAATATTTTTTTGTTTATCTAGGTATGCTAGAAAACAAAACTACGTATTACGTTGTGGGGCTACCATGCTAAAAACTAAAACCCAAACATCCGTTCTCCCTTTTGTTTTGTCAGTAACCTTGCTGTGTACCCTGCTAAGTGCCTGCACTAACGTTACTACCACTACTCAATCGGCAAAGTCTCTCGATAAAAAACTCACCGCAGAACAACTCATCGAGTCTCTTGATTTAACCGGCCACGTTGAAGGCGGTTTTTTTCGCCAAACTTTTAAAGCAGATCACAGGCCGCTAATAAGTACAGAAACCGGCGATAGAGTGAATATGACCTCTATTTATTACCTGCTAAGTGCCCAATCTCCTATAGGACATTTTCATATGAATCGTTCTGACATCATGCATTACTTCCACATGGGAGACCCCATTACGTATTACCTCATTAACCAAGATGGCAGCCTTGAAACCCATGTATTAGGCCCCGATCCTACGCAAGGCCACAAGATGCAAATGGTGGTAAAAGGCGGAACCTGGAAGGCGTCAAAAATACTGACTACCGGCTCCTATGGTTACGGCCTAATAGGAGAAGCGGTAGCGCCTGGTTTCGAATATATTGATATGCAGTTGGGCGAACGCGCTGAGTTAATTAAGCAATTTCCTCAGCACAGTAAGCTCATTACATCGTTAACGCGATAAAAGAAGTCGCTCGCATTGTTAGAAGGTCAAACCTAAGCGCGCTTATGATAAAAACACTTTTACCCTAAATAGCCACCTACCCTACAACTTCATCAACTATCACAATATAAAGGTTAACTATGAGCCCACGTACTGTCGCATTTTCAAGAACACGCTTAACTGAGCTAATGGTTCCTTCTTTTGCCAACTTCGGTGGAAAAGTCCATGGCGGAATTATTTTGTCTTTAATGGATAAAGTGGCCTACGCCTGTGCCAGTAAGCACGCTGGCGCCTATTGCGTTACGGTTACCGTTGATGGCGTTGAGTTTTTACAGCCTGTGGAAGTGGGCGAACTATTATCGCTAGATGCTACTGTGCATTACGTCGGAAACACTTCATTGGTGGTGGGTATTAAAGTCACGTCTGAGAACATCAAGACCAATAAAGTGAAGCATACCAATAACAGCTTTTTCACGATGGTGGCTAAAGACGACAACGGTGTGCCAGTAAAAGTGCCCGAGCTTGAACTCAGTAACCCTCACGAAATGCGTCATTTTGTCACAACGATTAAGCGTAATAAAGTAAAACGAGAAGCGCAGGCAAGAATACAAAAAGAACACGACGACTTCATTCCAAAAGAAGACTTTGTATTGCTTGATAAACAGCGCTGCACCATCACCTTCGACAAAGATGCGTCTTATACCCAAGAGTAAGATACAAAAAAGCCCTTGGTGTTTTGCAACAACCAAGGGCTTTTATTAATGCTTACACAGGTATGCGCTAGCCTACAATCCTGCGTGGTACTGGCTTACTGTTGACGCTGGCACCATACTATTTAGCGTGTCTTCAACTTGTTTATCACCGGCTAATAGCTGTTCGAATTGGCGAATTAGCGCTACCTTGTCTGGCGATACTTTGTCTCCCGCACCAATGTTGGTTAAATCAATCATGAAGCCGTCGAACAAGTCAGATAAATCGTTCATTACTTCCATATTTAAAAACTGGTCTTCGTTATAAATACTCGGATAACCGGCTTTTTGCTTATCGATGGCGAACGACATACCTTTCATATTAGTAATGCTGGTTGATTTGTCACAAGAGAGCATACACCCGTTATCGATACGCGGCTTCTCGCAACCTACACTTTGCTGGAAAAAACACTGACGGCTGGTCATCAACAAAATAGGGTGATAAATACTGTAAAACAGTTTGAAGTTTTCAGGCCGTGCAATGTTCTTCATTTGCATGCGGTTTAGCTCGTTTGAAATAAACGCACCGTGACAATCGAAATCTTCTTTCATGGCCATTAAAGCATACGAGTTAGTGGTATTTAAGAAAGGCCCTGCAATCCACTTGATACCCAGTTCATTCGCTTTAAAAGCAATACCGGTATTGTTGGTTATAATTAATGGCGGCATGACTTGTTCAAGAATGTTCACTGCCACATCGTAGTCTTTGCCAATAAGTACTGCAGGAAACCACGGAATTAAGCGGGGGTTGTCTTGTAAAAAGCCTATATATTTAGTGCAATTACGCTTGTAAGCATCTGGCAACTTAAAGTAGATATCAGCATCCGTCTCATCAGCTAAATGCACGTCTGCCTCATCACAGATTAGCAACGAAAGCGCGGGCTGTTTATCGGCTTCGCTTTTAGGGTAACTCGTGAGTTTTGGTAATATCACTTCAGGTATTAACGACTGTTCACCGTTAAGCTGCTTCATGGCTTCGTTTTTAAGCGCCGTTACATCGCGAAACGGCAAACTAAGGCCTGTACCTAATTGTGTGACATCAAGGTCGGCGATGCCATATTCGCCTGTGCCTAAACTTCTAAAACGCTTCTCTAACAAGGTTTCGTCTAGCGCGTTTTTCTCGCTTTTAGACAACACACCTTCAGAACGTAGCGTAATGGTTTTAGGAGCAATGGTGTTGATACTGTCCTTACCAGACTCGCCTTGAACATCTTCAGTATTAGAAGAGTTGCCTGCTGCTAACCCATGGGATTTGATAGTCAGGGTTAAGCAACTTCCCTCTTCACCTGAAAACACTAGTGTTGTAGGTATTTTATCAATAGATAAGTATTGAATTTTCTCTCTTACCAAGTCGTGTAGCTCGTTCTTTTCTTGATAAAGAGTTTGCTTCACTTCTTGTATTTGCACCACTGAAATACGATTAACGTCTTTCGCCGACGCATCATTTGCGCTTTCCGTTTGAACCGCTTTTTCAATGGCATGATTTTTTGAGTTATCACGTGGATTATCAATAAACATCGATTGATTCAAATCGCCACGTAAGAACGCGTTAGAAAAGTCTCGGTTGAAAACCTTATAAAGGCGTTCGCCGTCTTCTAACAATTCGCCTGTTTCTAAAAAGCCATCTATCTGCTTTCTAAAACTATCAATAACGGTATGAACGTAACTTGCGCCTTTTATCCGCCCTTCTACTTTAAAAGAATACACGCCAGCTTCTATCAATGCAGGCAGGTCGAAAAAGGCTGAATTGTCTTTAATATTTAGCGGAAAATTATGCCCCGATTCGGTGGTTTCATATTCTTCGCGGCAAGCCTGACTGCAGCGGCCTCGGTTACCCGAGTTTCCGGCACTCGCAGAGGTTGAATAACATAGCCCTGAGAACGCCACACATAAAGACCCATGCACAAACACCTCGGTTAGCACGTCGTGTTCGCGGCTTACTTTGGTAATGGCAGTAATTTCCCGCAGGTTTAATTCTCTCGACAAATTAACCCGTGAAGCCCCTAGTTTTTTAAGGAAAGGGATTTGACCGATGTTATGCGTGGTCATTTGGGTAGAAGCATGAATATCAAGCGTAGGAAAATGCTTTTTGATAAGATTGAACATGCCAATATCTTGCACAATCACGCCATCAAGCGTGGTATTTACCAACTTGCTTAGTAGCTTTGCAAGAGTGGGAAATTCTTTTTCAAGAATAACGATATTCAACGTTAAAAAGATTTCGCAGTCGTATTGGTGCGCCAAGCGAATAACGCCCACCAGCGCATCAAATGAAATATTAGACGCACGATTTCGCGCATTAAAATTATCTAACCCGCAGTACACCGCATTGGCGCCTGCAATAATGGCGGCTTTAATCGCATCAACATCGCCACCTGGGGCTAATAATTCAATTTTCGGATTCGTGTGAGTACTGTTCATGTAGATGCTATATTGTGGGAAACTTTATGCCGAGGATTTTACCTGCATATTTGCCCAATGAATATCATAACGGCAGATTAATCGCGGTAAATGGAGATAAAACACCCAATGCCACCGTCAAAGCCACCTGCTACGCTACAACCTAATCACAAAAACGCACCTGCAATTGCACAAAAATATGAACCTATACGTGGGCAGCGCCCCATACTTTATTCTTTACGTAATTGCCCTTATGCCATGCGCGGAAGAATTGGTTTGTTTAAAGCGGCGCAAGACGTTGAAGTGCGTGAAGTGGTATTAAGCAATAAGCCCGATGCCATGATTGAAGCGTCTGCCAAAGGTACGGTGCCCACTCTCGTATTGCCAAATTCAGATGGCACTAATACCGTGATAGATGAAAGTTTGGATGTGATGCTGTGGGCACTGCATCAAAACGATCCAGAAGACCTACTGCATCAGCAAGACCCCAACGCTCTGCCCGCCATGCTGGCATTAATTAAAATATTCGATGACGAATTCAAAACACAGTTAAATGCTTACAAAGCTGCTAAACGTTATCACGAAAATAATGTCACCGAGTGCAGGCAAGCCTGTGAAGTATACCTGCAAGATTTAGAAGCGCGTTTAGGTGCTAATAGCATTGAAGGAAGTGCTCAACAAGGCCTCGAAGATGCACAATCGAAGCGGTTTATTTTTGGCACAAAAGAAAGCCTAGCAGATATCGCCCTACTGCCCTTTATTCGCCAATTTTCTAAAGTTGAACGAAAATGGTATCGAGAATCGCCCTACCCTAACCTAAAGCAGTGGCTAAACAGTTATATACAAAGTGTTATGTTTAATAAAGTAATGACGCAGTATGAGCTGTGGAAGCCATAAGCGAAGCACAAAAAAAGGCTGTTCTATTGTTGTAGAACAGCCTTTTAAATAGATTTTTCAGTCTGTCTATTTGGTATTAATTTTAAACTTACCATCTCGCATGAAAGTAGCAAATGCGCCATTGGGATCTGACATCATCATCATAGGTACAACTGAAAAAGGTTCATCACTATCACGGTAAAGAGTGACCTCCTCGCCTTCAAGTAGCGCAAGCATTCCTTCCAATATCATTTGTCTTGGTTCCTCAGCTTGCTCCAGCGCTAATTTTAACTCTTCTATCGCTTCATCACGTAAATTATCGCCGTCTTTTTCAGCAGTAGCTTGAGAAGCAAATAGTCTATCTACTAATCCATCATCTGCTAACGAAAACTCAAACGCGCCAATTTCAATGGCGGCCATTAAATGCTGTGCCATTAACTCGGGGGCTGTTGATATCGGTGCTTTAGTGAAAAGATCGGTTGAAAGTGAAACGCGACCAGCATCTTCTACATCGAAAGAAAGCTCTTTAATACGATATTCGTTGTCTTCTTCATTTACTTCAAAGGAAAAACGTTGATCTAGCGTTTTTCCCTCTTTCATCAGCATGTGAACCAGAATCTCTTGAATATCGTCAGGCGTATCATCAACACCCTGGCCTTTAAATTCTAAAAAAGAAACTCCCGAAAAATGCACTTCACCTTCTGTGGTATTTTCCAACTCGGCTTCAAAGCCCGAAAGCGCTATGTTATCGACCAGAATATCTCCCTGTCTGGCATCACCAATGCGAATATCGTCAATGGACACATCACCAAAAATAGTCGCACTTACATGGCCGTAAGAAACCTGGGTGGTAGCAGGGAGGTCGGCGATCATTTCATCTACTGCGTCTTTGGCTTTTGAGGAAGCATAAACATTTCCTCCTACATAACAAACGCCAAGTGCAACTAAAACGCCTACAACAAGCTTTGTGTTTTTACTCATTTACGTGTCCTTTCTTTTACACTATCCCGAATTTCACACAATCAAATTTCGCTTAATCAAATATCACGCCATTTACACCCCACAGAAACCGAATCTGCAAGATGGAAGATGCAATATGAATAAGTACATCAAACTGACTGCTAAAATCGATGCTATAAGGCCATGGTAACGAATTTTAACGAAAAGTTATGCCCAATTTTTATAGCCGCGCTTCAATCAGTTCAACGTATAGGGATAGTTGCCGTAAAATTGTTCGACTTATTTAAAATAAATGACTGTTTATTTGCAGCCCATGGCGTAACAATTAGCTTAGTGGTGTGACGGTAGATATCTTTTACTGCGCCGTTAGTAAGCACAACTTGCTTGGCGCTTTTGGGAAGCTTGATTTGGGTAAAAACAACCGACGTTTCGTGCCCAAGAGATACCGTACCTTCACCAAGTGGAATAGATTTAAGTTCTGCGTTGATACTCAACGTGGCGCTAATATGGTTAAGAAGCTGCTCGTTAAATTCCTCTGGAGTAGTGTAAGGGGTTTTGGAGAAGTGCAAACGCACTTCTTTTCTAAAAGCATCTAATGATGAGGTTATGGCTAAGCGCCACGTATGGTTTTCTGTTTCTGTTAACCTAACAACAGAATAATCGAATCCGTGGGCATGAACGCTAATTGACCACCATAACAAGGTGATAAATAACACCGACTGTTTAACTACATTCATAATATACCTGCTGGATTACTCTGCCCACGCGCCATAAAAGCAATCTAAGAACTCATTACTTTCTAGCGACAATACGTGGTAATGGTAGCCACGTGTGTCATCGTTGTGCCCCCGGCATTCATCCATATCTTCTGCTTCATTACCGTTGTCATCTAACTTTGCGTACAAACCAAAACCATCAAGGGCATAGCCAATCATTGCCGCGTGACCGTCCGATTGCTCAATACGTGTAGTCATTCCGGTATCACCATGATAGTGATAACCCAAGCTGTTGTTCACGTGCCCACCTGCATCATCTACCGGCGCAATTTGATACCCAGCTAGAATAATATCGATGTCGGCGGGATGATCGAATCTAACACCATTGAATGCCAAGCCCCTTACTGAAGGTCCGTATTCAACGCCAGCCACTTCTAACGTAGGGCCATCGCTTAGCTCAACCGGTTCGTCTTGCTTAATGGGTGTAATAGGAATGAGGTAGGTCACTTGTGTACTTACCCACTCAGGCAAACACTGAGCACACATGTTCGTATATTTATCTTCAATATTAGGATCTGCACCCTCGGCGCACTCCTCGGCGGTTTCCATACGGCGCACTGTGCCGTCATCTTCATACATCTTAAAGCCGGGGTCATCATAATAGGTGGCCAAGTTTTCAATAAAAGCGCCATCTAGGTCATTTATTTCACCTTTATCAAACCAAAGCCCGCCCTCTTCAGCCGTATCGTAAATTGTCTCTGGGCACCAGGGGCCCATATCGTGCTCTTCTGCCGTGTGCTTCGATGTTATTTCGTAGCACAACGTTTGCGTACCATTCACCAAGGTACAAGATACGGTATCGATGCTGACGTTTTCTCCAGTAAGAAACAAAGTCGCATCCACATCCAATCCTGCATTCTCATCTTGCGCGTCGTCATCAGAGCTATCGTCACTGGCTGAACTATCATCAGAGCCTTCACTTGCACTACTGTCGGTGACTTCAGTACTTGAATCGCTTGAACCGCCACAGGCAGTTAAAAACAAAGATAGTGAAATAAAAGCAATTTTGAGCAGATTGTTATTCACGTTAATTCCTTTGTAAAATATAGGGCATAAATTCAATTTACCGCCGCATATCTATAACCAGCTAGGTAAACAAGTACTTAGCCGGCACAGGGGCAGATTCAGGCAATAAATAATGACTGGGCAACTACCTTACTAAATTAGAAAGGGAAACAATGTGGAGAAAAAGTGGAAGTTAAAAACAGGCGAGTAAAAGACAATATATGATATTAAGAGATACGGGTTTTAAATAAAGACTTTCGATGTGTAACGTCAAGTTCATACTTCTCAACAAGGCTTATTTGCTGGTTTATTGCCTTAATAGCGTTAGCAACATTTGCCAATGAAAGCAGGGCTAAAAGCCATCCAACGGGTGAAGAGACTGTTCTTACTATTCGCTGCGCTATACGCAACAGATGACCAACAATCGTCAGTCCTGCAGCATAGAGTTTGGCTTGGAAACCATACTGGGTTCTATCAAAACTAATTTGGTGGGGCAGCGCTTTTGAGTCTATGCAGCAAAACTGATCAAAGTCATTATCATGAGCAAAGCACGTTTTAGAGGGTGCCCCATAATGAAATGCATGACCTTTTAAATACGACATGCCTGAATAAACAATATCGAACGCTTTCACCACACTCAAGTAACATGTGCGTGCTTTTTTACTAATGTAACGTGCAATATTCGCAATCACTTCCTTTGTTTTTTCAAGCACGCGCTTTACTGCACCAAAAAGCCAACTTACCATTCGCTTTAATCCGTCGAAAATACCATTGGCTAGTTTGTTAAATTGCGTTCTTAACGCATTTTGCTTACTTTTACTTTGCCATAATTGGCTTACCGAAGCATTTAAGCTTTCATTGTCGCTATCAGTCACTTCAATACTGGTGGAAAGTGCGGAGAATGCCGCCATTAAAGCAGCATTTAGAGGCTGTCTATTGTCGCTTCTTTCATCATATATTTTATCATTTTCATTATCACTTAGGCGCACCACAGGGTAGTCAGAATAAAACTGCCTAACCGCGAGTTGAGTTTTAGATACACTCGCAAAGGTGCGTTTTTTGAATCTTCTGGTAGCCCTTCTAATCGTCTGTTCTTTCCCCGGTGAGATATCATAACCGAGCAACCAAAGCTCTACTCTGGCTATCGCTTCTATAGTGTTAGGATACGCAGTAAATGCTGGTGCAAAGTGTGTATTGTCGCCTAACCTAGCAACGATATTATCGTATTCAAACATGGCATTGAGTAAATTTATATCCAATCCGGAGCACGCGTTTTTCACTAATTTTAGCTGTTTGGCAAACACACAAAACTGGTCAATCGCATTTTGAAAGTCGGCATTTTCGCTAGGGTTGATAATAGTTTTGGTGTGAATACGATGTTTATCCCAATCGGTGAAAAAGCCGAGCGTGTACAAGCGGCAGTACACCGCTCGCATCACGGTTTTGTTTTGTAGTACCTCACCTTTTAATAACCAAATGTGGTGTTGATTTTCCTGTGTTGATTGCTGCCATAAGCTTCTCCATTTCTCGCTAGCAGCTTTTCGCCAAACAGTCCCCCATAGTGCAGGGCTTTGCTGATTTTCAAAACTTACTAGGCACTCCAAAACCCGCCATGTAAGCTTTCCGGCCCAACCGTCTTGGGTAATACCAGCATCATGTTGAAACTGCTTTATTTTTTTAATCAGTATGCGGTCAGTCTGCGGGTTATGTCGATTTGCGAATTTATGCCCTTCTCCTAAGTAACCAAGCTCAATTAAACGGGCTCTTATGGCGCGAATATAGGCAGAAGAATCTGTCTTGTTAGGGTTATCGGAAGCTAACGTTGCGTTGGGCAAATAATGCTTAGATACCGAAGCATCAAGCCCTCTTCCTAACTTGTCGATTATGCCAAACTTGTCGTCCATCACTACAAATCCGCAATTTCCCCTACGATAGATCTCACGAACTCAATAGATGCGGCTCGAGATTCAGCACCCGCGAGCACCAAATCAGCATGAGCAAGTCGCTGCTCTTCGGTGATATCCTTATCGTAGAAAGCAACAATGTCACCATCAATACTGGTTTGAGTACTAGCGAGTACCTTAACCGCCACGGTGGCGTTTCCCATTGCAGACGACATCACGGCATCAAATTTTAACGGCGCGGTATCCGTCGCGTTCAATGTGACTGAGCCTTGAAATGTCACCACATCAAGCTTAGACAAATCACCAATCCCGTCAGCCATGGTTTGCATTGCGTCTTTGAACTTTCCCATCATAAAATTCCTTCTATAAATTAATAAAAAAGTAGCTTTATTGCCTTAACAAAGTTTGTATTGAACAGCGCGTTAAACAAAGGCAAAGCGGTACCCTGATTTGCTGGTATAGATACGGGTAAAGATGCTGGTATCACTGGGCTTTCTTCCGTTTCCTGTGAAAATGGATAAGTCGCCAAATGTTTAAAGTCATGCTGATTGTCGATTTCCAATCTGCCTTGGTAGATTTCAACCCGAAACTCTCCCCTTTCAGCAAAACGCTGATGTGCTCGGGTGTAGGCTTCGTACCGTAAATGTAAATCGTGCTGAAGCGTTTTCATTACGCAACCCTTACTAGGTCGCCAGCGATATACTTTCTATCTGAATGCCTGACTAGGTTAGCTTCATCGTCTCGCCGGTGTAATAAACCATCGAGCCCTCTGCCCTGCCACAATCGCTTCATCTTCGTAATTTGCTGCGCAATGCCAATATAATCTTTGCTTGCCACCAAAGGCTTTATGGCAGCCATTTCTCGTCGTGAATCCCCTTTTAGGCTCCCACCACGGTTATATACTAACGATACCAAGGCAGCTTGAGCATCAGCATTCAAGTACTCGACACCAGGGAAAGTAGATTTTGTTTTTTGTGCATATTTCGGCAGTGATGAGTGCACAAATACATGCTTCGCGGCATCGAAGGGCACAGTGACAGAACGTAAAGAGGAGACATGAATTTTAGCCGCTTGCCCCTTCAGGCCACATACTCGGGTAAGTTTCACCATATCAAAGGTACTAAGGAGAGACTGCCAGTCTGATTGAAATTGACTCTTACTCGCGTAACCTAAATCGTAGCCAATACCGATTGTTATCCCAGACTCACCTTTAGGCCATGTTGGACGGGTAAGCCGTTTCTCATAATATTGCTTTGAACTGATCTCATGTTGCACTATGAGGTTTATCCCCTTTTGTGAAAGCGTAAGGCTTATTTCATCTGAGCTGGCTGGCGTTGTTGTTGAAGTAACTTGGGTTAGGCGCTCTGCGATGGGAAGTAACCGCTTTTCAAGGGCTGAAAGGGTTTCCCCACCAAGTACACCATCAGGTGACACACCTAAGTGTTGTTGAATTCGTTTTAGTCGCTCTGAAGTGGTGAAGTGCATTGGGTTGTGTCCATGCAACCTTGAAACATACTTCATTTCGATGGTTATTATTTAAACTGGTTAAATATTAACTTAACATTATTTGTACAAAATACAACCAATTCAGTTTCAGTTTTGTGTGTTATATGAAGAGAGTGATAAACGTAGCGTTAAAAGGATTGGGCTATGCAATTATTTATGAAGGTAACAAGCTGAATTTAATAATGAATAATCGGTAGTGACTTCGATTAAATAAAAGAAGTCACTACCGTTTTTTTGTTTTTGTTCGGGCTAGAACAAGGGCTATGCCGTAAGTTTCGCTAAAGATAGGGTGGATTTAAGTCCACCTTCTAGCAATGTGATAGTTGCATCAAGCGTGTTCATTTCTATCCGTAATTCGGCGCGGTCTTCACCTAAAGTCCAGACTAATAACAAAGTACCTGCATCTTCAGTAACAGAGAAATCACCGTTAAACGCATTCGTATTGTTACGAATATGAATCAATTCAATTAGGCCTTTTACCTCTGGCTTAGCGAGAGCTTCATCAATATCGCTTTCACTTAAATAAGGTCTATTGATATCACGCCCCACATTGGTTTTCGCAAGTAGCTCCATGTCGTTAGTCGCCCCTAGCATCCCAGCATAATACACTTGTGGTACCCCTGGACTGAAAAACTGTATCGCACGCGCAAGCAAGTATTTATAATCGTCTTTTCCTAGCGCATCATAATAAGTGCAGTTAATTTGATACAGGTCGACATTACTTGCCGCATCCCCAGTGGCCTTTCTCGACTCGCCATTCGAGTTAACATGAATGGTTTCTACCAAATTATCGATTTGCGAGTTAGTTAAAAGCCCTGGCTTATCACCGCTGGCTCCTACATCAACAATACCAATTCCATCATGGGTATCTAGTACGGTGAAGCAATTGCGAGGGGAAATAGACAACCAATGCGCCAAGGCAGATGCGTCTTTGCTAAATAGGGTGTGCAACACCAATGGTGGAAGCGCAAAGTCATAAACGCTGTCACAACGAGACGCAATAGCAATTTGAGTTTCATAATGACTGTGAATTTCAACCAAGCTTTGAATGCCCATCGCGTGTGCACGCTTGCTTAATGCCTCAATAAACTCAAAGGTTTCTTCTAACATAAAACAGTTAGTGCCAGCGCGTTTAATGGCATAACCTGCTGCATCTAAACGAATTAAATCGACATTACTTTGTGTAAAAGCTTCTAGGATTGATTCTAGGTATGCTTTACCCAAATCAGACTCAACATCAATATCGATTTGATTGGCGGTGAACGTTGTCCAAAAAGGCACAACCTCTTTGTTATCTAGCTCATACTCAGAGAAAAATGGCGTAGGGCGAGGCCTAAATACCTTTCCAATATTGGCAATATTAGCCGCATCATCTTCGCTAAATACAGATTGTTTTGTTAAAAATAGCGGCCAGTATTGTGATTCACGGCCGTGTTTAATTACATCTAAAAATGGCTCACTTTGCGCAGACATGTGATTCACTATTAGGTCTGCCATAATATTCATCGACTCGCCAATCTGCTTCACATCGGCCCAGCTGCCCAAGCGCGAATCAACGGTCGTGTGATCGATAGGATCAAAACCTGCATCTTCACCATCGAAGGGGTAATAGAAAGGTAAAATATGAACGCCTGTAAATAGCCCTTTCAACGTGGTGCTTAGCAGCGTGTTGAGGCCTGTCATATTTCCCTTACCTAAACGGTCTGCATAGGTAATAAGTTGAACGCCATTGCGTAAAGGCATGAAAACTCTCCAATTAACGGGGGTGCGCCTTATTAAAAAGCAAAAATGCACCGAAGATTTGCAGTGTTTCCTATAGCAACAAGAAGCACTGCATTGATTTAATGTAAATAGTGGAACTTGATAATGCTCTGGCTAGGTGTGTTGAGGCACTCCATATTCTCTTTTCTCAATCATGGCGAGACGCTCTCGCGTTGGCTGAGCAATAGCGTTGTAAAGTAAGCCTAGGAATAACAAAATAGAAAAGCCCGTGGCTACGACAAATCCATACTTGGCATCGCCGCCATTGGCATCACTTACCACACCCATAATAAAAGGCCCAGCCGCAGCACCCGCCGCAGTAAAGAATAAAATAACCCCCGCCACTGAACCGTGCTGTCGCTTCTCGAAGCAGCTAATGCCTTTGGAATTAAAAGTAGGATAAATGACTGACATAAATATGCCGCTTAATGGAAAAAGGAAAACGGCTAGCGTTTGGCCTGCTATTAAGCCAACCACAAAACACATCATTATCATGAAACTAAATAACAGAAGCACTTTGGTCCACTCGAAGTGCTGCATCATCCAAATACCAACAAACCGACCTACCGCGCGCAACGCGAAAAATACGGAAACGGCGTAAATGGCAAGTGTTTGGGTAGATTCATTGGCGTAGCAGCTGTAAATATCTGATGCCGAATTAGCGTCACAAATTAAGTAGCTTGGCATCCACACATAAATTGCACTTTCGGCCGCAACATAAAGAAACGCGCCGATTGAGAAACCTAGTGCGTAAGGGTCTTTTAGTAACTTTAAGCTATCGACAAGACTAGTAGGCTTTTCTTTTATCGCCTTGCTTTCTGGATATTCAACCATCAGTGCCATGCAAATGAGCACGGTGCATAAACCACCTGCAATCACGTATAGCCAAGTCCAATGAACACCCTGGGTAATCAGCCAGGCGACCAGAATTGGACCTATTATTGCGCCCACACCAAAGAATGCTTCAGCACCGTTCATGGTGCCAGTATGTTCTTTAGTTGAGCGTGAAATATCGCCGATTAAGGCAAGTGCAGCGGTTTTAAACACCCCAACAGCCAAGCCTGACAAAGTTACCAAACTTAGAATAAACGCAAAGGTACTGCCTACCATAAACAGATAACAAGATATCGCGAATAAAGCTAAGCCCAAGATAAGCGTTTTTTTGCGACCAAATTTGTCGGCCAAAAAGCCAAGAAATAGCCCAGAAAATGCAATACCAATCATGAACAAAGAGTGCATTAGACTCGCTTGCGTATTGGTCACTGCAAACTCAATTTTTACTTCTTTTATGATTTCGCCTACCGAGTCGGATGTCATCGCAAACATCATAAACATCAAATAGGTTAACCAGCGAATTAACCCGTAGTTATGCTCGCTCGTTTGGTTAGTAGACATGAAGATTTACCTTTGAAACTAAAGAAAGATAAAATGCATTGCTGCGGCGAATTATCTTATGTAGCGCTTGCAGCGAAATACCAGAACTATCACTTACGGCGCTTATTAAAAAGCGCCGCAGCGAATAGTTTTAACGACCATTAATAGAAGGCGTACTTCAATTGAATTGAAGACGTTCTTCCGCTAATCGGGCGAGCACGAATGATGTCGCCAGCTGATGCAGCACTTTCTTCAGACTCAGTAATAACAAACTCATCGGTGGCGTTGTTTACATTCAACGATACTGAGAATTGGTCAGATACATACCAAGTGGCAAATAAGTTAGCTACTACGTAAGCGTCTTGCTTAAGCTCGTTTGAGTCTTGAACATAGTACTCTGTTGAGCCTTGTAACGACGCACCAATACTGAAGTTTTCAAAGTCATACTGTGGAATAACCGTGTAGATGAAATCAGCTTGACGACGAGGAGTCTTACCTACTAATGCAGGATTGAACTTGTCTTCACTAATTTCTGCATCTGTCCACGTTGCATTTCCTGACATTGTGAAACCGTTACCAAAATCGTACTTACTTTCAAGTTCTAAACCTGTTGCTTCGTATTCACGAATAAAGGTTAAACCGCTTGTCACTTCAGCTTGAGTATCTTGGGTTACCGTATTGAACAACGTCGCGTTAAATTTGAAGTCTCGCGTACCGTACTTGACACCAAACTCTAACTGCTCTGTTTCGTCGAAACCACTCGTTGTGCTTGTTAAGCTGCCATCGGCATTAAGGGTACCAGCAATTTGAAGTAGTCTATCGGCGAGAGCCCGGCCACCTTCACTATAGCGACCAAAGAAAGTCACAGAATCGCTGTACAGGTATGAACCACCAAGTGAGAATGATGTGTTACTTGCTTCGTAATCAACAATTTGACTTGTTGCGTTAGCTCGGTTCAAACGAATTACACCACCACCGAAGCCAAAGCCATTTGATGCAGATGCATCTTCAGTATTACCTGAAATAACCCCATCACCATTAATGTCTACATCGGTATTACCGCCGCAACACGAGTTAATAAGTTCGCCATTCGCTTGCACTGTGTCACGACGTGCACTCACGTCAAACAACCAGTTATCACCTACTTCGAAGCCTACGTTAATGTACGGCGCCGTAGTGGTGTAGTTTAAATCCCATTCCCATGAAAGGAAGCTTGGAGCCCAAAGCCCCTGGTCAACAAGTGCAGTACCGTCGGCATCTTCAATATGAAGATACTGAGAGTTAGTACCGTCAACCGTTTGGATAAACGTATTCCAGCTGTTCCAGCTAATAGCGATATCTTGCTTAGAGTAGTAATAACCTGCGGTTAGCGTTACCCCATTGGCGTACTCTTTACGAAGACTCAAGTCGTTGATCATATTACCTAAATCATTGTAAGTCGTATCGAACAATAAATTAAGGAAAGCTAAGCCGTTGTACTCTTCACCGGCATTTGGACCATTCGCAAGCGTTACGCTGGTTGAATCACAGTTGAACGCATTACCATCACCGTCTAAGGCTGAAGCACAAATTGCGGTAGCCATACTGCTAGCAGACTGCGGTCCATAAGCTCCGAAAGTATCAGTGAATGGAGATACGAATCCACCGCCTACATCAGACGTTCTGAATTTGTTAAGCAGGTAAAGATCTTCTGCCACTTCCAAATCAGCTTCAAAGCCGAAAGAGGTCACCTCAGATTCAATACCGTCCGTTAGATCACGATTAACTGGGTTACCGAAAGAATCGAAAGTCGAAACATTGGTAGTGTAAGCAGAATGCAGTGTTTGGCTGCTTGCATCGAAGTTATCTACTGCGCCATAGCTGCCGTTACCTTTTACCAATACCGGAGCTGGTAAATAGGTCGTTACTCTGTCGTCTAAATGCTTGAAGTAAAAGCGTAAATGACCGTTTTCGAGTAGTTGAGTGAAGTTGATTTTTACTTGGCCACCTTGGTCGCCGTTATAGCCGGTGTCACGAACACCTTCACCACCGCGCGCAAAACCACCAATGTGGAAATAGAGGTCGTCGTTTACTTCACCGCCGTAAGCGAAGTCTAAACGAAACTCTTCGTAGTCAAGACCAAAGGATGTGCCGATTGCACCACCACCTTGTTCACCCGTTGCGCTGATCATGTTGATGACCCCACCCGGTGAGTTACTGGCAAATGTAGATGCTGAACCACCACGTACCGATTCCACCCGTTCTACAGACCAGTCATAACGTAAGAAGTTATCTGCGTTACCGAAGTTAATATCGCCGTACTCTAAAACGGGAAGGCCATCTTCATGAATTTGCATGAATTTAGAGCCGCCGGTAGCCAAAGGAATACCACGAATAGTGATGTTTGCGTTACCGCCACCGCCTGATGATTCGGCACGAATACCTGGCAGCGCACGGAACACCTCAGCCGTTGAGCGAGGTGCAAGCTTCATGACTTCTTCTTCATCAAACGAACTAACAGAGACACTTGCCTCTTGTGCGGAAACACCCGCGGGGCTGGCTGTTACCACGATCTGTTCATACGTTTCTTTTGCTTTCTTCTCTTGAGATGAATTCTCTTGAGATAAATTCTTTTGAACTAAAGAGTCCTGAGCTAAAGCAGCGCCATTCAGGCCTAATAACACTGCAATGCCCAATGCGCTTTTATTAAATGTTGTATGCATGGGTATTCTCCAAAGCTAAGCGAAATTCTCTTGCGCTCAGCTTTATAGAAAGAAGCGAAAGAGAACTAAAACCATAAATTAACAAACATTGACTTAATCGATTAAGCAAAAGATTACTAGAAAAATTGCATTATGTAAAATATTTGTTTAAAAAAATGACCAAATCCATTTCACCCTATTAGCAAACTAAAATTACAAATACATAAAAATCAGAACCTTATACAAAAAACTAACAAGATAAAAAAGTTCATTTTAATTTTAGTTTTTACCCACCATTAACTTAATCGTTTTAGACTAAGATTTAATTAACAATGTATAAACATAGTAAAAACTCAGATAATTCTTACTCTTAGGCATCAAGTTCGCCACATACTTCATAAAAATCAAGCGCAAGTCTTCGCAATTATCTCATTCAAAAATAGACCTTTCTTACTAAAAAGCGAATTGAGAGATCGGGGTTAGCCTTGCCAAGATTTTGGCATATTAGGCTCGGCGATGTTCCACATAAAAAGCTGAGCTCTGGGTCGTTATATTGTTGAGGGGTTAATACGTGAAGCCGGGCAAGCCGGCCATGTATTCTCTGTCTAGGTGAGAAATGGCGTAGCATGGATGTGTAT
>JGI24527J20359_1000013_pt1 | contig 164292 bp, 142 predicted proteins | sample LinPmetageLP52_FD_20359 | JGI IMG/M metagenome (IMG submission 20359) | reverse complement strand
CGCTGTTGGCACTCCCTTCGGTCGCTGGGACGCTAACACGTGGGCTGACTCACTTCGTTCGGATTTTAGCCCACGTGCTAGCGCCCCAAAGCTTAAAGTTAGAAGTGCCAGAAGGATCTGCAAATGTCTTATTACAACTCAACTATTTTAAAGACCGCTGCAAAAGTTTCTTTTCTACATATTTCGTGGCTTGTTGCCCTAATTGGAATTCCGATTGTATTTTTTAGAGATGGCCTAGATTTAGTAGAGAAAGCACTATTGTTTAGTGGGTTATTGTTCTTTTTTTGGTTTGTATATTTACTTTTTTGCATTACATTTCATAGGCTAAGCATGCGAAATGAGCATAACAAGTTTGGCTATCTGGCAAAAGATGACCTCGAAAAAGGTAAAGAAGTTGGTACACATTTGGAGGGTTGGTAGCATGGCACTTCTAACAAAACGCTTAAGTACACTCCCTCCGGTCGCTGGGACGCCTATACGCGGGGCGGCTTCGCCATTATGCCCCACGTATCTGCGCCCCTTAGCTTAAAGTTAGGCCTATAGAGGTAAAACATGATTTCAGAGGCAGATTGGAAACACTTCAAACAAGTTAAGGAAGATGCATTAGATAAATGCTGCCAGCAAGTTTTGGACGATGTGCGTAAAGGAATCTATAATCCCGAACTTTCTAATCATGCAAAATATCTTTATTTGTATAAATTGATAGAAAACAGCGATAAACGTATCGCCAACATATTCGATTACAATGCAAGGTCAAAAGCTATGCTGCAGCTTGCATTAATGAAATCAGACGGCCTTCTAGAAGCTAAACAAATTAGTGGCTTCTCAGATGAGTTACAAAGTTTTATTAATAGCCATGACTAACTTTTCAGCACGGCCTAACAAGCCAATAAACGCACTCACTACGTTCGTTGGGACGCATACACGCGGGGCGGCTTCGCCATTATGCCCCACATGCCTGCGCCCCTTATTTAAAAGTTAGGTGCCAAATCGTGGAAATTATCCCTCGAACATATCAAGTGCTAGCGGTTTTTTGTGTGGTTTATTGGGTAATATGGTTTGTTCCATTTACCACAGTAATTATAGACACAGATGGAAGCTGGTTCTTTTCGGTTGGTATCATTTCGTTATGGCTATTCCCGGTTGCAATCATCGCTTGGCTATTTAAAAAAGTTAGAATTGTTGTGGTTCAGAAATTAGGTAAGCAAATGGCTTGGTGCAGTTTCGTTGTAATCTTGGCATTCTTCACATGGGGTTCGTTTCTCTTATTAAGTTTATTTGTTTACGGGGTTTAAATGCACCTAACGACACGCTTAATTCGCTCTCTGCGTTCGCTGGGACGCCTATACGCGGGGCGGCTTCGCCATTATGCCCCACGTATCAGCGCCCCTTAGCTTAAAGTTTGGTGCTACAGGGAAAACTATGCCGTTAGTAATGTTTTTTATATTTTTGTTTCCCATGTTTGCTATTGTGTTGCTGTCATTACCATTGTTTTTATTGATAAAAAACAAAACCACTGGTGCATTACGTTGGTACGTCTTATCCGGTGTTACTGTGGCAAATTTTATTGCTTTACTATTTATTAAGCTCTTTAATTCATTGGGCGACAAACCTCTTGGATCTATTTCATTGGCTATTCTTGCTAGCTCAATTTACGGCTTAATGCTAGGGCCTGTTGATCTTTGCTGCATATATTTCACTCAGCAGTACATGGGTAGCCACATCATCGAAAATGCCAGTGATACCATGCTGGCATAATTCCTTGCTAACTTTTCATACCTCGTTGATATTGAACGATAATGCTTTATTCGAGCAAAGGCGTTTTCAACTAGGTGGCGATATTTATAGAGGCACCAATCAACGCTGCCTTTGTCTATATCTTGGCCATAGTTCCGTTTCGGTATGACGGAGATACCTCCTTTGGCTTCAATATATTCTCTTAATGCGTCACTATCGTAGCCTTTGTCACCTACGAAAATGTTTACTTCCCTTAAATGGTCAACCAGACTTTGAGCCCGAGCTATATCATTTCTCTGGCCTTCTGATAGTTCAAAATAAATTGGAAGCCCACCACTATCCACGGCTAAATGAATTTTTGTGGAGTTACCACCTCGGCTTTTTCCAATGCACTCATTATCCTTAGTAGCTGCTCCGGCACTATGCTGATGAGCTTTGACAATCGAACCATCAGCAAAGACCCAGTCGTAATCAGCCAGTTTGGCTAACTCATTGAATAACATATTCAATAAACCTTTCTTCGACCATAAATTGAATCGGCGATAAACGGCGCTCCAACCGCCGAATTCTGTTGGTAAATCACGCCAAGGAATTCCTGTTCTCAGCCGGAAGAGTATCCCTTCAAACGTCATTCTATGTTCTGGTTTATTGTAAATGCGGCCTGTACTCTTCATTACTTGAAGTAGCTTTTGCCACCGCTTATCAGTTAGCATTAGTCTCGGCATGGTAGTGAGTTGTTCTTTTACTTTTGGCGAAGCAAATTATAACTCTTTACCATGCTGCTCAAAAACCAATCACGAAAGATCAACACGCCTTAGGTCTAAGAATTGAATCGACTTTTACTTACCGCAATAGCATTCGTTAGTTACATGATAATGTCGGGGTTACTCACTCAAATTGGCGTTATTTTGAATGCTGTATCGTCTTCGCTGAATGCCACGCCGGCAGCAACCGTTGGCGTGTTTTCTTGGCTAACTGGCGGCGCGCTGTGCGGTACATTCGCATCACTATTCTTGTACGCTCGCCATTCACTGAAGCAAGTACTTATTGCTAATTACACGCTGTTTTTGGCGATTATGCTGGTATTGGTCGTGGTAGCGCCTACTACCTATTGGCCGCTTGCAATATTGCTTTGGGGGCTTGGAGTAGGCTGTGGTTGTGGCCTTGCTGGTGGGGCGGTTGTTTTATCCAAGACTTATAATGAAGCAAAAAGAGCTTCGGCATTTTTAGCCACCGACTGCGCGTTCAGTGCCGCGGGGTTTATCTTTCCCTCTTTAGCCGCCGTAATCATTGCCGCTCAAATAGATTGGGTTTATAGCTATGGGGCTGTGGGGGCGTTGGCACTAGTACTTTGGGCAACCTTATTTTTTGTTCGCTTTCCTGCCACTGAGGCCGACGATACTAATGCGGCATCGGCATTGTCACAATTCAAACGCGTATTGACCCCTAGGGTGTGTTTAATTGCCTTGGGCGTTTGTGCCTATTTAATTGCCCAAACTACGTTTCTTACTTGGTCTCCCAATTACTTACAACATACCTTCGGGGTAAGCGAAAAAGTATCGGCGCAGGCCGTTGGGAATTATTGGGGTATGTCTATTTTCGGATTAATTACCGCCGCTATTTTCGTGAATAAAATTCCGCAGCGCTCGTTATTGATGTTGGTAACCGTGTTAGCAAGCCTGATCACTTTTACATTTATGTTAGCTTCCTCTGCGGAATGGTTTTTATTTACTAGTTACCTATTTGGGTTTACCACGACCTGCATATATAAAATTGCGATATCTGTTGGTTCTCAGCAACTAGCGTCAGCGCCCGCCGTGCTCGTCACCTTTTTGCTATTTAGTGGCAATGTAGGCAGCACAATTGCACCCATTTTATCTGGTTGGGTGGTGCAGTTATTTGGCGTACAAAGCGCAATTATTATGACATGGGTTGGCTATACCTTTGTGGCGCTTGTGTTTGGTTTTTGTTTATTGTTGGAAAAACGTGAGCTGCGTGCCCACGCGTAAGGAATTAAAAATGGAAAAGATTATTTTTGATACCGACCCAGGTATTGATGACGCTATGGCGATTTTATTTGCCCAGGCAAGTGCCGATATTGATTTGCTGGCTATTACAACCGGCTTCGGTAATGCGAATATCGACACCGCCACGCGTAATGCCTTGTACCTTAAAAAGCGCTTTAATTTAAGCGCAGATGTGGCCCGTGGTGCAAAAGAGCCGTTAGTTATCCCGGTAGATGAGCCTGCCGATTTTGTTCATGGTGATAACGGCTTGGGTAACGTTGATATTGATGAAACTGACTTACCGAGTGAAGTGTCACTTGCCGCTCACGATTACATTATCGAAAAGGTGAAAGCCAGCCCCGGTGAAATTACGTTAGTAGCGGTAGGGCGTATGACTAACTTAGCGCTGGCACTTCGAAAATGCCCTGAAATTATTAATTTAGTGAAGCGTGTGGTGATTATGGGCGGTGCGTTTGGTTACCATGGTAATACAGGCAACGTAACCCCGTATGCCGAAGCCAATATTATAGGCGACCCGCATGCCGCAGACGAAGTGCTTACCGCTGACTGGCCGGTAACCGTAGTAGGGCTTGATGTCACTAAAAAGGTGATAATGAGTAACGATTACTTGGCACGCCTTGCTGAGTGTTCGCCTACATATGGGCCTTTTATTTATGACATCACCCGTTTTTACGCTAACTTTCATCAAGAAACAGACCAAGTTGATGGCATATACGTACACGACTCATCAGCCATTATGCAGGTGATAGCACCAGAGCTTTTTGAAACCGTTGAAGGGCCTATTCGTGTGATCACAGAAGGCCCTGCCATAGGCCATACTATGCAAAAAACGGTAGCAAAGCGTTTTCCTATCGATGAATGGGCAGATTGTCCAGCGCAATCGGTTTGTTCAGACGTGGATGTAGATGCTTATTTGGCTAAGTATAAAGACATACTTAGCCAAGCCGGCTCTTGATTAACGGATTGCTAAGTTACTAACGAGTTACTAAATTAACTCACGAGTTGCGCCGCCACTGCCCGGTGGCGCGCCATTAGAGTTTGGGTGTCTAACCCAATAATTTGCCCTTCTTTTACCCGCCATTTTCCGCCAATCATTACCTGTTCGGCTTTATCTGCGCCGCATAGTAGCAGCGCAGAAATAGGGTCGTGACTGCCACTAAAACGTAGCTCATCGAGTTTGAAAAAGGCGAGGTCGGCTTGTTTGCCCACCGCTATTTCACCTATGTCACTACGGCCTATAAGCGATGCAGAACCTTTAGTCGCCCAGCCTAGAATTAATTCTGGGGTAATTTTCGCTGCACCATATTTTAAGCGCTGTAAGTAAAGTGCTTGGCGGGCTTCATACATCATGTTCGATGCATCGTTAGAGGCAGAGCCATCTACGCCTAAGCCAATAGGCGAACCGGCTTCAATCAGTTCAAGGGTAGGGCACATGCCAGAGGCCAAGCGCATGTTTGAAACCGGACAATGCGTTATGCCTGTACCGGCCGCACCCAAGCGGCGAATTTCATCTTCGTTAAAATGAATACCATGAGCTAACCATGTTCTATCGCTTAACCAGCCCACACTTTCTAGATAATCGACGGTGCGCATGCCAAACATCTTTAAACAGAAATCTTCTTCATCTAGCGTTTCAGCTAAATGGGTGTGTAAACGCACGTCTTCATCTTTCGCCAGTTGTGCGCTGTCGGCCATAATTTCTCGAGTAACAGAGAATGGAGAGCAAGGTGCTAAGGCTATTTGCATCCACGCGCCTTCACCACGCTCATGGTAGGTGTTTATTAGCCGTTGACTGTCTTTTAGTATTGCATCACCACTTTGCACGGTGTGCCTAGGGGGCAGGCCACCTTCATCTTCACCCAAGCTCATTGAACCGCGAGTAAGCAGGGCGCGCATGCCCATACGTTTTACTGAGTCTACTTGTACGTCTATGGCATCTTCCATGCCGGTAGGGAATAAATAGTGGTGATCGGTAGTGGTAGTACAGCCAGACAGTAATAATTCAGCTAACGCCACATCGCAGGCTAGCGACAACGCATTCGGGGTAAGTTTTGCCCAAACCGGATATAAGGTTTTAAGCCAAGGAAATAACGGCTGATTAACCACAGGTGCCCATGCGCGGGTGAGGGTTTGATAAAAGTGATGGTGCGTATTAATTAGCCCCGGAAGCATCACCAATTGAGAGGCATCTTCTGTTTCATCAATAGGCGTTACTGGTGTTTGACCAGCACCAACAAGCTCAACAATTTTGCTGCCTTGCACCACAATGCCGCCTGCGGCATCTAACTCGTTACCCGTAAAAACGGCTTGCGGGTTTTTAATCCAGAGTGTTTTTGATGTAGATGAAGGCTTATCTTGAGGTTTATTTTGAGGCTTAAACAAGGGCGATAATTCAGACATAACTTGGCTCCATAAAATAATAAAAATTAAAGATGCCAGCTCAGTTATGCCCTGTCTGCTGATCCAGGGGGCGTTTGTTGTTACAAACGACTGCTAATTAACCGAAATTTCCAACGGTTAATTCAATGAAGAAGTGTAATGCTAATGCATTTTAGGTTCGATTTAAAGCGCTTCTGCGAGGTGATAATTGTACTGTTGTGGTATTACGCTAAACTTCATTTTAACTGTTACACTAAAAGCAGCAGCTTAATGAAGAGATGGAAACCACATGCCCGATAATAAATTTAGACTAGTTACTCGAAGCGATTTTGATGGATTAGTTTGTGCCGTGCTATTGAAAGATTTAGATCTCATCGATGATATTTTATTTGTGCACCCTAAAGATATGCAAGATGGCAAAATAGATATTACTGAGAATGACATAACCACTAATCTGCCTTATGTGGCGGGCTGTCATATTGCGTTTGATCATCATCTTAGTGAAACAGTTCGAAACGCGAGTGACATTAAAAATCATGTAATCGACCCTGAGGCACCTTCTGCTGCGCGAGTGGTATATGACTATTACGGCGGCGCAGAAAAGTTTCCCAGTATTTCTGTTGATATGATGGAAGCCGTAGATAAAGGAGATGCCGCGCAATTTTCCGAAGAAGAAATACTAGAGCCAACCGATTGGGTATTGATGAACTTCATCATGGATGCCCGAACTGGTTTGGGGCGTTTCCGTGATTTCAAAATTTCGAACTATCAGTTAATGATGAAATTAATTGATGCATGTAAAGATCACAGTATTGAAGAAATTTTGGAAATGGAAGATGTTGCCGAGCGTGTAGCTTTGTATCACGAGCACAATGAGCTAGCGAAAGTGCAATTGGCCAAATGTGCAACCGTTCACAAGAACCTTGTGGTGCTCGATTTAACCGAAGAAGAAACCATTTACGCGACCAACCGTTTTGTGATTTATGCGATGTATTCCGATTGCAATATCTCAATTCACAAAATGTGGGGCCTTAAAAAGCAAAACGTGGTTTTCGCTATTGGTAAATCAATCACCAACCGCACTTCAAATACAAACGTCGGTGAACTATGCCTTAAGTACGGCGGTGGTGGCCACTTGAATGCCGGTACGTGCCAAGTAGAAACTAGTAGAGCGGAAGCTGTTCTAGACGAGATAATTGACACTATCACTTCAGATGGTTAATCCATACTAATAAAACCTCGGTAGGGGTGTTGTTAAAATCATTGGCAACACACCCTGACTTTTCCCTCGAATACATATCTATAAAAACAAACAATCCAATATCTGGTTAGCGCTTATTGCATACCTATCTAGCTGTGTTTACTCTATTTTAACAATTGAGTGTAATGACTGAGATAGGAAGTAAGTATGAATTTTGCTGAATTTGCTGCATCACGTAAAAGTGTACGTGGTTTTACCAAACAAGCTGTCACTAAAGAAACCGTGGATGCCATTATTAACGCAGCGAAATGGGCTCCTTCGTCTTACAACACCCAAACGTGGAAAATACATGCAGTGGCGGGTGATGTGCTTGATAAAATTCGTGAAGGTAATACTGAAAGAACATTAGCCGGTACGCCGTACGTCAGAGATTTCCCTTACAAAGAAGACTATGACGGCGTTCATAAGCAACGTCAGCGTGATGTTGCCATGCAGCTATTCGATGTAATGGGCATAGCCAGAGAAGACAAAGAAAAACGTATGGATTGGATGATGCGTGGTTTTAGGCAGTTTGATGCGCCCGTGTCATTGGTATTAACTTACGATAAAGCCCTAGAGCCTGCAGGTATCACGCAATTTGGTTTAGGCTCCTTGGCGTACGGTATTGTATTAGCGGCTTGGGATTTAGGGCTTGGTTGCGTAATTAATGGTCAAGGCATAATGCAATCTGATGTAGTGCATAAACACGCGGAAATACCAGACTCTGAAGCCATTATGATTTGTATTGCGCTAGGGTACCCAGATGAAAACTTTGCTGCTAACGAGGTAAGGTCGGTACGTGCCGACAACGAAGAATTCGTCACGTACCACGGTTTTTAGTTCTAAATAAAACGTAAATTACGTCTCTAGCTAATCTTTGGCGGCCAGCAATTGACGAGTAGCAATCGGCGGTTAATCTTCGTTAGTAATTACACCGTAGGCCGCCGTTCCCCATAAAGGTACTGTCGACAAGCTATGTTTATAACTTCCTGATGTTTCTTTTGTAGAATACGAAAGATACATCAAGGTTTGTGACTTGGCGTCGAATATGCGTCTTACTTTCATGTTCTTAAAGAAAATGCTCTTCGATTTTCTGAATATGATGTCGCCCGAATCGGATTTGTCGATATCTCTTAGCATTTGTGCGGTAATTTCACCGGTTTGACGACAAGCTATAGAGCTATCGGAAGGGTCTGACACATCTAAATTCGCTTCAATACTAGAGATATGGCAAGTCACGCCTGTTACGATAGGGTCTTGCATGGCGTCTAACTTAATATCCTTTGTGGTGAATACGCCTAACGACACATCTCCTACTTCATTATCGCTGCACGCGGCTAAGCTGGCTACCGCGACCATCACGGCAATTATCTTTTTCATTTTTATATCCTTTTAAAGCACGTTCTAATAATGCATCTACCACTAATACGGTATTCAGTTAAAAAACGATTTTTTATCCCCAAATGATACAAGCACTCTAGCATAGGTGGTGCATAGTTTTATTGATTCACTTAAGCTTATTCACAATCAGCCCTGCCACCTGATCACAAAAATCGAAACCTGAATAGTCTGGATTGAACCCACTAATATACGGCACAGTCATAACAAAGTAGCGCTCGTTAAGACTACCGTTGGCTAAAATGGGTTGAAAGTCATCGTTAATAGCAAAACCACCTGTTTCTAAATAGTATTCGTTGTCGGAGCCTTTGCATACGCTATTAGGGGTCTCTACTAGATGCTTTTTACCTTGATACTTATCTTTAAACCTCACTTTAGCGACTAATGGCTCGGCATCTGCAAACATAGATTTAAAAGGGAATGCGTCTATTGGCAGTGACTTCTGCCCAGTGCAATCGATAAAAGTTTTATATGTGTTTACAGTAGGCTTATTGTCCTCGTCTTTAAAATGAAATTGAAAATCGCCATCACCTTCAATTTCTAAGCGACTGCTGCTATCAACAGCAATGATATCGAGTACGCCGCTTTCATGTAGGGCAAGTAACTGGGCCGCGGAAGATTGCGGAATATTCGCAATCATAAGGCCAATAAGAGGCAGAAGATGATTGCGTAGTCGTAGGGTATCTTCTGCACTAAAGTACTTAGCCGGGTGGTTTATCGTGAAACTTAATAATGCGAGGGCTTCTTTCCATTGTAATGTGCTCTGTTGCTTAATCGACTGCTCAGCTTGCAGGTACTCAATTTTAAATAAGGTGAAGGGCTCATACGCTTTACGAGAATCAAGCATCCATTGGCAAAATGACTCTATGTTTTTGTTCGCTATTTTTTGATAAAAAACAGCGTCCAGTTTATTTAATGCCGCTTTGAAGTTTTGCTCAAAAATAAAATCTAAACTTAAGAAACCGTCGTTATCTGCCCTATGTTGAGCAATTTCTTGCTCGCTTAGCATGCCTTCATCAGACACTAGCGGGTCGTCTAAGTGAAAGCGAATATTCGGCAATAAGCCCTCTAACGAATGCATGATTATTTTGAAATTTGGTACGTCGTCGAATAAACGATATTTTAGTTGGTTATCAGTTTGATAAAATTCGCCATTAGCTTCGCTTAACGTACGTATTGCATCAATAGCGGTAAGGGAACTGCCTTTAAGCGCTATTGTATGGTTATATTTTTGCTGCAACTTAGTGGGCGGATAGGGAGAATCAAAATACCCTTTTACTTTGCCTTCGTGGGTTTTGGGCCAAATGTGACCAGTGCAGATCACCACTTTATCAAATCCGGTTACCCATCCGTTGTCAGTTAATATATTGATACCAGTGTGGCTCTCGCTGGTTACCGGCTCAGGGCTGGTTTGACGCTCAGGGCTGCTTCCACGCTCAGGGCTGCTTCCACGCTCAGGGCTGCTTCCACGCTCAGGGCTGTGATTACGCTCAAGGCTATTATTGCGCTCAAGGCTGCCTAAACGCTCAGGGCTATTATTACGCTCAAGGCTGTTTTCATCTGCAGTGCTGGGTTTAATGTCCAAAACGTTGCACTGAAGATGCACGTTCACGTGTATCCCTGCTGCACGGCATCTGCCAATTAATTCACAAAATTGGGCCTGTAAATATTCTCCAAAGAGCAATCGGGGCACCACGTGTTTTTCATGCAGTTTAGTTTTTTCAATTTGATATTTCGCGAGGTACTCTGTGCTTTGCTGACGCAACCATTCAAGCAGGGTTTCATCAAACGGAGCCAATTCATCAGATGAAATATTGGTAATATGTTCCCACGACGCTCCATCTTTACTGTAAGGCATGCCTTTGCCTAGGGCGGTATTTCGCTCAAAGATATCGAAGGTTAAGTGAGGCGATGCTCTGCCAGTTACACTATCGTTATCATCCAGTTGCTTGCCACAAAAACACAATGCTTTTTTAAGAATAGAAAGGGCGCTGGGGCCGCCACCAATTAACGCAATCCTTGTTTTTGTCATCATCATCCTACCCTTAGTAAAGCACGAAAAAAGCACGCTATTTATTAGAAACGTATTATCTCCACGGTGTTGTCGAGCCTGTATTTCAAGCACCTAACGCAGGCTATTCACATTGGCAAACACGGGGAATAAGTTAGCTAGTCATCATAAATAAGCAGGTTATATGCCTTATTTTCAAGCTGCACTGTACTGACTTTTAACTCGGCTGTAGGGGGGCGGTTAAAAAGTACTGATTTATATCAGGGTTGAATCTGGTTTCAAGGTTCTATATTGAATAGTCGGAGGATGTTACGTGGTGGATTACTGATTTATCGGCAACGCAATTTCAACCCGTAAACCACCATCGGCAGGGCGAGTCATTTGTAATCTTCCACTATGTTTTTCAATGGCTTTTTTCGCAATGCTCAGCCCTAGTCCGAATCCTGATGTATGCATTTGGTTGCCTGCACGGTAGAAAGGTTGAAGCAACTTTTCTATTTCCTCACTATCAACACCAGGACCATGGTCGCGCACGGTAATTACAGCCGTGTTACTCCGTTTTTCCGTGCTCACCTCAACCAATTCACCGCGAGATGAATATTTACAGGCATTGCCAATAATGTTTTCCAGTGCCTGATGAAGGGCTTCTGCATAACCCGAAATTGTTACATTGGGCTCGCAGTTAAGGGTTAATGGAATGCCAGGGTAGTGCACAGCCATATCGTCGGCTATACGTTCGCACAGGGCGTTAATATCGCACGCTTCTGGGGTTGGGTTACCTTTTTCTAACTTTGAATAATCCAAAATCTGTTGAATAAGTGCATCCATACGAACGCAATCATTATGAATTTGCTTTACGTGACGACTATCTGGCGTGTGCTGCTCAATAATGGCTGCTGATGCTTGCAAACGAGCCAGCGGCGCGCGAAGTTCATGAGAAACATCATGCAGCAGTTGTTGCTGATTGGTGGCAGCTTGATGCGTTTTATTGACCATAAAGCTAATATCGGCGGCTAAGTCGCCCAGTTCATCACCACGAGTCAGAATGGCTTTAGGCAGCGTAGCAACTTCTTGTTGGTCGGCATAACGGCGACTAAACGCACCTAAGAAGTTAATAGGGCGTACGATCCCCCAACTTAATAGCGCACTGACAATAGCAGAGGCAATAAAGATAAAAACGAACTGCAATGATTGAAACCGGTAAAGTACTTGTTTATAGATGCGAGGCGCCTCTGGCAATCGGGTTTCAACGCGATAGGGTAGTGCCGATAGACCATATACTAATTTTACTGTGCGATCCCTTTGAGGCACCTTGTTCATACGATAGTGATAGATGGTTCTACCCGTGTTGTCTGATATCTGCATAGCAATGAGATCGCTACGATGTCTGACATTATGGCTTATCCAATCTTTTATCTTGCCTCTGGGTACGTTCCCGCTAGCTAAGTCTTGCTCATAACGCCATACAATGCGCTCGGCTTGGCTAATTACACCATTAAAGTAACGCTGACTATATTCGTCAGACGTATATTTGCTAACCAGTACATATCCTGTGGCAGTCATCACGAGTAAGCTAGCTATCCAGAATGTAAGGAATATTCGCCAAAACAGGCGTTTGAACCCAAACGTCTGCTTTATTGAATGCCAAACTTCTGAACGCTTCATGCTATACCTTACTGTTGTGCTGGTGGGGTTAGCATTTGATAACCCACACCACGAACCGACTTAATCACGTCGTTTATACCTACCGCAGTCAGCTTCTGGCGTATTCGGCTTACGTGTACATCCATGGCACGGTCATAAGCTTCAAGCGGCCGATTAAGCACTTCTTCTGTCATTTCTTGTTTTGTGATGGTTTGCCCAACGCGTTCCATTAACAAGCTTAGCGCATTGAACTCTGCGCCCGTTAAAGGCAGGGGAGTGTTATCGACAAGCGCCGTTCTCGCGCCGCTATCAAGCACAATGCCGTGAAGTTCAGCATGCACAACCGTTTGGGTTGGCGCATTGCCATTTTGGGTCCGGCGTATAATGGCGCGAATACGCGCGCCAAGTTCCCGCGGGTTACAAGGCTTCGCTAGGTAATCGTCGGCGCCCATTTCTAAGCCAAGAATTCTATCTATGTCATCACCACGACCGGTAAGCATAAGAATAGGCGTCTGTTTTTTAGCGCGCACATTTCGCAACACATCTAGGCCTGACATACCGGGCATCATAATATCTAACACTACCGTATCGAACTCATCGCTTTGCAATAAGCGGGCAACGGCGGCATCGCCACTATTTAAGGTTTCAACTGCAAAGCCGTCGGTTTGCAGGAATTCACTGAGTAGCGCGCAAAGTTCTGCGTCGTCATCTACCAGTAAGATTTTGTATTTTTCATTTTCCATAAAATAGAGATTAACCGTTTTATTTTGAGGACTTTTCAACTTTACCGAACTTTACACTAGCTTAACCCTACTTATCGAATCGTTTATGCATACTTAGCTCCGTTGATGAAACAAAACGTTTCCCCCATGTCATGCAGCATCATGACCAAAACAAGTAGGAATATTAAGATGAAAAAATTAATTGCCGGTGTTTTATTGAGTGCATGTATCGCCACGACTGCTTATGCAGGTGGTAAACATTCTGATGACCGTAAAGGTCCTGACTTCTTCCCCATACACAAAATGACGAAAGTGCTAGATTTAACTGACGAGCAGCAAGATGCGCTAAAAGCACTGAAGGCCGAACTTAAAGCGGAGCGCAAAGCAAACCGCCCAGAGAAAGGCAGCGAAGATTCGTTTAGAGCGCAATTTAAGGCACTCGATCCGTCAGACGCTAATTACGAGCAAGACCTAAATGAACTTGCAAACCTAAAAGCCGAAAAAGCGAAAGCACGTTTCCTTAAAATGGCCGATGTACGTGTCAAAGTAAGCGAAATTCTAACCGACGAACAGCTAGAAAAGTTCGAATCGATGAAAGAAAAGCGTGGCAAGCGCGGCGACAAGCGAGAAAGAAACAGTTAGTCGTCACATAGACAGTTGGTTTTAATAAAAGCCCCCGCCGTTGGAAAGTCCAACGAGCGGGGGCTTTTTCGTTGACGGCTTTCTATATTCAGTAGTGTACAACTCGGTGTTTTTATTTCTGCAGTGTCGCAGGTTGTTGAACTTGCGCGTAGGTGAAAATAGATGAAGGCGCCTTGGCAACCTTTTCTAGCGCCTTTCGGTCTGTGCTTGATGGAATAGACGTTAATCCCATCCATGTGTTGCGGCGATTATTTTTCGCGCCATAAAGCGCGGTATCAGCGAAGCCTATTGTGGTTTGCCAATCAAAAACATCATAGTGCTGCTGAGAAAGCGGGTAAGCCGCATAGCCGATTGAACAGGTAACATGCCTTTGCGTTCCTTCTGAAAGTTGGAACGCACGTGAGCCTACGATATCCACTACTCGCTGAGCCATCACAGAGGCATCTTCTCTAGGCGTGTTATGGACGACGACTAGAAACTCTTCACCTCCCCAGCGTATAAGGTAATCAGTCTCACGAAATATATGCTTTAAGCGATTTTGTGTTTCTACTAGAACCTTATCACCAGCCTGGTGTCCATAAGTATCGTTGATGTTTTTAAAGTGGTCCAAATCGATAAGGAAGAACAGTATATCGTGCTGGTTTTTAGGAATAGAATAGGTTTGTGCACAGTTTTCGTAATAACGTTGCACGAGGGCAATGTCGCGCTCAATGTGTTGTGCTAAATAGCGTCTGTTGTGTAAGCCTGTCAGGGGGTCAGTCAAGCTAGCCTCTTTCAGCGCTGTGGCTTGCTCGTTTAGTTGTTTATTCGCTGCCAATAATTCAGCCGTTCTCGCGTTCACGAGCTTTTTTAAAAATGCTTGACGCTGTCTATGGTGTCTTACTCCCAATAAATGACCTAGGTAGACGGCGACACATAAAAATACAATAGCCACAAATTTTGCTAGCAGGGTTTGATACCACGCTGGCATAACAAGTAACTGCCGATGCAATGCATTTTTTTCCCACGAGATCCCATCGTAAGAGTACTCAATTTGCAAAGTATAGTCGCCAGGTTGTGGCATAGTAATGACGGCTAAACGTTGCTCAGCGTTTGCCTGAACCCAGTTTCCATCCAATCCTAATACGCGATAGCGATAGTGGGTATGTTCAGGGGTAAGATAATCAAGCGCGGCAAATTCGAAAGTAAGTCGTTTTGCTAACGGAGGAACGGTTAAATCAGTCGCGGTTAGCCCCAGTGATTCGATACTATCGTCCTGATTAACTAACGTTATATCAGTAAGCACTATGGGCACAGTAGGCCTCGAAAATGTAAAGTTAGCACTGTCAATAATGGTTAAGCCGTTAACGCCCCCAAAAACAATGTCGTTCTCACCTGTCGTTGTTGCTGCTGAATGTGCATAAGGCGCATTGGCCATGCTTGGTGCGTTAGCTGCGCTAGTGACATCAAAGGTATAGCGGTTTATTGCCGCAATGCCTCGAGTCGTACTCACCCAAATATGATCTGCCTTTTCACCTGCGATAGCAGCAATATTATTGCCAGGTAAGCCATTAGCGCTCTCTATTTGAATCCAGTCAGCTTGTTGAGGTTTAACAAATACACCTGCAGAGCCCGTTCCGACCCAAAGGTAACCTTTTTCGTCAACGAATAAACTTGATATATATTGTTGTTTTAAAATGGGGTGAGTAATTTGGGTTGTCGCTAAATTGATAGTTTGGCCCATGTGAATATCGCCTTTTACCAACCCTTGCCACGTGCCAATCCATAAGCGACTTTCATCAATGGCCAATGAGGCGATACGTCTCTCGGTAATACTGTTAGCAAATTCGATTTGTTTTTCTGTACCCTTGTGTTGCACCCATAAGCCGTCTGTGCCGCCTAGCCACAAACCCGTTTCTGTCGATAAAAAGGCAGTGGTAAATATTGAAGGGTTACGTATACCGACTGCCAGCGGAAAGTTTTGTTTAGTGGCAGAGTCAATTTTCACTGTTGCAAAGTTACTTGAAGCATATACATCTCCATTTTTAGCGACATGCAAGGTTTCAACGGGGTTTTCTGATGTTTCCCACCGCTGCCCTGTTTTGCCATTTATAGGTGATAGTATTTCGATTCCGGCGTTACCCGTGCCCACTAAAAGTTCGCCATCATGAGACTGCACCGAATGTACCTTTCGGTTACTCAAGCTTTTATCAATATTTGCACCACCAAAAATGTTAATTACGGATTGGTTATTGGCATCGAAAATGTTCAGGGTGTGCCCAGCACCAATCCATACTCGTCCCTTGCTATCGGTAAAGGTAGACCAAATATTGTCGTCAGCCAGCGAGGAAGGTTGGAGTGGGTTGTGCGAAAATTGGCGTATTTCATGAGTCTTAATATTCACTTCTATTAAGCCTTGACCAAAAGTGCCAAGCAGCAGCAAGTCAGGTTTAATTTCGCTCATTGTGAACAGCCAAGGCAATGTGGAGTTACCTAACGCGAATGGGCGAAACGGTGCATCGTCATTTTTGACAAACAATCCTTTGTCGGCAGTACCTACCACTAGGGAGCCTGAAGCAGTCGAAAGGATACTACTGATACGAGGTTGTTTATAACTGCCAACGTCTACCAGTTGCAAAGAATGTTCTAAGCCGCTATTTGCGATATCGACAAGCGGTAAATGAAACAATCCTTGTTCAGAGCCAACCCACAACTGCTGCTTGTTATCTACATGAAGTGCGTGGATCCTCGCTCTATTAGGTAGTTCAAACCCCAATAGTTTTTTCGTTGTTTCATTAAAAATGAACAAGGCTCTATCTGATGCAAACGCAAAAATTTTATTCTTGGCAACCGAGCTGACGTTAAGGTGAAGGATTGATACTTTTGAAAGCAAACTTTCTTCATAAGCAATGAGTTGAAGTTTTTCTTGGTGTAAACGGTAAAGGCCTTGTTGAGTGCCTACCCATACTTCACCGCTGTCTGTAGCAAAGGTGGCTTGAATTTGCGGCGAAGGCGTATCGCTTTGCTTATTTTCAAATGTTACCGCTTTTAACGACTGGGAATCCCACCGCCATAATCCTTTGGAGTCGACCAACCAAATAAACCCATCTTTAGTTTCCAATACCGAAAGGATAGGGCCGTCAATGAGTGAGGTATCTGCTAGAGGCGTATAAAACGTAGGCTGATGAAGCGTATGCCAGCTGGTGGTAGCTAAAGCGGGGATACAGAAGAACAATGGCAGCACTGATAAAGCGCGACACAAATTATAAACTCTAGTTAACAAAGTAGCGTACCACGTTAATCGTTACTATTAACCCAATGCATTTTGATGCACTAAATCATGTTTGTACTTTGAGAATAAAGCGTTGTTATTCGTGTTGCAACGAGAAAGAAGCGCTAGCAGTGTTAATGAAGGTTTCATTGAATAGGCGCTGGTTTGCGTAAAGATTACATGTCACCTGTTAAATCGTTACACCTGTTCAAAGGTAGCGGTAATGTTTAAATATTCGAAATCCTATTAATTTATATATTTCATGTGGTTATAGCTAGTTAAGCACTAGTGGTGCAAATTATGCTCCTCTTAAAAATAAGTCGTAATGCACGCTCGTCTAACAATTACACGTTTACGGGTTTCAGTCATACGAATTTTAAGCAGAGAAGGAGAACGCTATGAAAAAGCTTACATTAACCGCCATGGTGGGTGCAGTCTCACTAGCCTTGAGCGCAAGTAGTTTCGCCGGTCATCATGAGGATGAAGGGAAAAAGATTATGATGAATAATCTTAAAACAGGTGAAGCTATCGGTAGCGTGATGGTAAGTAGCTACGATGATGACGGTGTGGTCTTTACACCGAAGTTATCAGGGCTTACACCAGGTATTCACGGTTTTCATATACATGAAAACGGCGACTGTTCAACAGCGATGAAAGATGGCAAAAAGGTGTTGGGCGGTGCTGCGGGTGGGCATTTCGACCCTGAAAATACGGGTAGTCACAGTGTACCTTGGTCTGAAGAAGGTCATGAAGGTGATTTACCAACCTTGTATGTTGATGAAAGTGGGAATGCCACTCAACCTGTTTTCGCACCAGAATTAGAGCTTGAAGACATCGAAGGGCGCGCCATTATGATTCATGCAGGTGGCGATAATTACTCAGATTCTCCGGCTAAACTTGGCGGTGGCGGCGAGCGAGTGGCTTGCGGCGTAATCGGTAAATAGCGAGTACTGAAACCGGTATTACCATTTAGTAATATTGTTAACTAAAGCGGCAGAAATGCCGCTTTTTTTGTGTTTGGGCTTCTAGCAAGAGTTTAAGCCGACAAGCTTGAAAAGGGAAAGTTAGAGATAAGCAGGCTTGCGTTTTACGTCAATGCATTATTGAATACGGCATACGCTTTTAAGGAGAGATAAGGTGTTTGCAGATAAGTTCATGTTTAGTGTGCTAAAGCCAATATTAGCTGTATTAATAGTGATGGTCTCAACCAATGCTATGAGTGCAGATGACATTTCAGAGGTTGTGGGGGAAATGAGTGGTGAAGCCTTGCTTGCCCAGTATCCCGCCTTCATGGACGAATATAAGTCGTATCAACCTAGTGACGCTGAAATTAAAGCAGTATCTGCTTTAGAAGACGATACGCTACTCATATTGTTTGGCACATGGTGTCATGATAGTGAAAGAGAAGTGCCCCGACTTTTAAAAACACTAGATGCTAGCGGGTTAGATGTGCCTCAATTTACTTTATTTGCCGTTGATAGGAAAAAGAGCGATCCGGAAGGGGTGGCAGAAAAGCATGGGCTTAAATATACGCCAACCTTCATATTAATGCGCGATGGTGAAGAGATAGGGCGAGTGGTAGAACGTGCAGAAACCAGTTTAACCCAAGATTTACAGGCGTTAGCGGCAGCGGCCGAGTAAAATAGCGGATAAAGAATTAATGGATAAAGAGCTAACGGATTAGGTGGGATTACATAAAAGAAGCAGCAGGCTTTCGTTAGCCTGCTGACTTATCCGCTATATTTTTTACGTTAGCTTAGTTCAAGAACTAAGCCCTGAAGCTACAAGTAAATAGCAGCGTGAAAAAGACGACTACTTCAACGTGTACTCAAGGGTGATTTTCGTATCTAAAAGCTGCGAGACTGGGCAGTTATCTTTTGCTTCCTGAGCAATTTTAGCAAATTCATCTTCGGTAATACCTTCAACGCTAGCTTCTAGGCTTAACGCTGACTGGCTAATCTCATAACCATCGTCTGTCTTATCTAAACTGATTTTAGCGGTAGTATTTAACTCTCCGTCATCATAGCCTGCGCCTGATAATGCAAAAGATAAGGCCATGGTGAAGCAGCTAGCATGCGCTGCACCAATGAGTTCTTCGGGGTTGGTGCCTTTGCCATCTTCAAATCGTGTATTAAATCCGTAGGGTTGATTAGATAATGCGCCTGTTTCGGTAGAAATACTGCCTTTGCCTTGTTTGCCTAAAGGTTTGTATGCCGCACTGCCTGATTTAACTATGCTCATTTACTATTTCCTTACGTTTTTGACCAAACTGGTTATACAGTTTGAAGTTTAAAAACGTAACGATGCAAGTGCTCTGCCGTTATCACTTATTTTCTGCAAGCCAAGGCCATGCGGGCGTTGGCGATAAAGTGATAATAGTAAGCGCCATTGGAGTAGTACGTTAATAGTCGTGTTATCACGTTTAGGTTACAGGGCTAAATGAAAATTTTACCCACAATTTTAATGAGACTGATAATGAAAGTTTCTAAGGCTTAATCCGTTCTGTATTTGTGAGCCGTATATTTTGTCTTCGATAGTTAATTTTAAGGTTAATAATGAAATCTATTTTGCCCGCGTTATTGTTAAGCACGTTTATCGCTGCGCCAATTGCCACTGCTGACGAGACTGTTCTGGCTGGTGGATGTTTCTGGTGTATGGAATCTGATTTTGAAAAATTAGAGGGCGTAACCGATGTGGTCTCGGGTTTTACCGGAGGAACCGTGCCCAACCCTACTTATAATGGTAACCATAAAGGGCATTATGAAGCGGTGAAGATAACTTACGATGAAAGCAAAATATCGTATCGAGAGATACTCGACCACTACTGGGTGAATATCGACCCCTTCGATGCAAGAGGGCAATTTTGTGATAAAGGCCCCAGTTATTTAAGTGCTGTGTTTGTGGCAAGTGAAGAAGAACGTGCCATTGCACAAGACACTAAAAATGCGGTAAAGGCGCAATTTCCAAATCAAACAGTGGTTACGCCTATTTTAGATTCATCAACGTTTTATCCTATTAAAGGTGATGAGATAGGCCATCAGGATTTTTATAAGAAAAGTCCTGTGCGTTATAAGCTTTACCGCTGGAACTGTGGTCGCGATCAGCGCTTAGAAGAGATTTGGGGTGAGAAAGCGACCGGTAAGTCTTAGCCGTTCTCCTGTTGTCATCAATATTATGCAATGCTGCAGTAAAGTTAAACACAGGTCTGCTTTGTGCGGCATTGCAGAGTTTTTATTTTTATCTCGTAATTTTTTCTTTATAGTTAATTAAAAGTATATGTAGTCGTTGTTTAACCCTAAGTGGCGATGAAATAACCAAAACGGCTGGAAGTAGTACATGAAAAAGTACGGTGTAGTAGGGCTTATCTTGCTGTGTTTGGGATTTTTACCTTACTTTAGTGTGGCTGCACAAAAACAGAAGCCGCTGCCGCTAGATAGCGATACGCTATTAACCACTGGTGCAAGCTACTTCCCTTATGTCGATAAAAATGCGCAAGACGGTGGTTGGTCTGTTTCCTTAGTAAAAGCTGTTTTCAAGCACATGAATACTCCCATTTATATTGACATTTTACCGTGGCAGCGCGGTTACAAGTGGGCGCTTGAGGGCAAGTATCAAGGGACATTCCCTTATGTTTATACCGACGAGCGAGCTAAGTCGTTTATTTACTCTAAACAAATTAATTCAATTCCCGTACGTATTTATACCTCTAAAGAAATGAAAGTGAATACATTGGATGATGTGACAGGGGCTCGCCTGTGTTTGCCCTATGGCCATAGCTTGAGTCGTGAGCAGTCGGCGTTTATCAAAGCTTATAAACTTTCTGTTCAACGAGCGGTTGATGCAGGAGGGTGTATTGTTCAAGTATCAAAAGGGTGGGGCGAAGTAGGCTTTACTAACGGTTATCTGCAAGACGATCACAATTCAGAGCTCTTTGAGGTATTGGAGAATGTTAATATTATCGACATTCCTGTGGCCACTATTCCGCTTTATTACATTGTCTCTAAAGAGCTTGAAAATGCGCAAGCGCACATCGATAAATTTAATGCTGCATTAGCGTTTATTGAACAGTCCGGCGAGCGCCGCCAAATAGATAAGCAGTTTGAAGCCATAGCCAATCAAAAATAGCGCTGGATGAAAAAAGCTTTCAGTAATTAAGTGTTATCACTTCGCTCAATTTATCTGATTATGCGCAATAGGTATCGTCTTCAATCGCTGAAAACCACTAATTATATTGCGTGTTGGCTAATTTTAATTGACTGATATTTATGATTATCCGCATGCTAATAGCGTGATAAAGTGGGTCGAGGTAGTGTTAAGGGCAAGTATAAGGAAAGAGGGGCGATATGGTCATCGATGGTGTAGTGCTAGCAGGTGGGCTTTCAAGTCGAATGGGGGAAGACAAGGCGCTTTTGAAACGAGATGAGCGCGATATGCTTACTTACACAGCGGATTTAGTTTCTTCGTTATCTATTGAACGTTTATTGATTAGTCGAAATGAAGCTACCACCATTGGTTATCAGCCTAATGATGCTGATGGCGATGCTTATAACTGTGCTCATAAATCCGCTTATAATTGTGCTCATAAATTTGAGGTGTTCAATGATGTAGTGGCCGGTGTTGGGCCTCTGGGCGGAATATATTCTGTTGCTATTCAAAGCAAAGCTGATGCATTGATTATCACGCCCGTCGATTTGCCTTTATTGCGCACAGAAGATTTAGAGCAGCTTATTAACGAAGGCTCCAGCGCGAAACGGCCCGCGTATTTTTCTCATCACTACTTGCCTTTGTTTTTGCCGTTGACTAAAGAGGTTCGTCAGTACCTTGATGATGTTGTTAAAGGCAAAGTGCCCCAACGCTCAGTCAATACAATGTGTACAAATTTTGGTGCAATTGAAGTAACACCTAAAAATAATTCGCGGCTAACCAATGTGAATACTCCAGCACAATGGGATGCCGCAAAAAAATTGCTATCACTGGCCGGAAATTAACGACACTTTAACGAACATGACGTACTTGTTAGTGTGTTTAATAATCAGTTGGCTTATGATTTAAACGTTTATTATCAGAGTGCTCGAACTAACGAGCTTGTGCTAGAGCGCTAGTTAGACAAAGTTTATCAATTACATCAAATTCAATATTGCTCGTTCATACACTTAAGGGTTAACACAATGCTTAGTATCTGTTTACCGCGCGCTAAATCTTTTATGAAGATAACTAGCTTGTGCATTAGTAGCGTCGTTGTTTCTTTCTCGGTGAGTGCTGCAAATATCGCAAGTGCTGAAGGCACCGAGGGCCAAGCTAGCGTTAAAAACCAAGCCTCAACGAATAGTCAATTTCCTCAGGATTTACCTTCATCCAGTCTGGTAAACGTTGAGCGTTACCCTGAAGCAAATGTTACCCACCCAGTACCTCAATTTAGTGTAGACGCTAGCTGGCCTACCATGCCGAAAACGATGATAATTGGCCAAGTACCAGGGTTGTCTGTAGATAAAAACGATAACTTATGGTTGCTACACCGCCCAAATTCACTAAGTAAACTCGATGTGGGGCTTACCAACAATATGGGGCTATGCTGTGAAGCAGCTCCTCATGTTTTACAATTTTCCCCACAAGGTGACTTATTGAATGCGTGGGGCGGACCTGAAATCTCACCTTCAATAAACGGCGAAAACCAGTGGCCAGCAACTGTCCATGGATTATATGTGGATGATGAAAACACGGTATGGTTAGGTGGAAATGGTGATGGGGATCACGTGGTACTCAATTTCACTGAAAAAGGCGAATTCATTCGCCAGTTTGGTACCCGTGGAAAAACCGATGGTAACTTAAGTAAATCAACGTTAGGCAACCCTGCCGATATTTTTCATAACACCCAAACCAATAAAGTTTTTATTGCCGACGGATACATTAATAAACGGGTGACAGCGTTTAACACAGATGCCAATGAGTTTGACCAATTATGGGGGGCATACGGCACTGCACCTGGCGGCGGCACGCGAGAAGGCGCATTCGATGTTTCTCAAGCCACCGCAAATGCTGGTGCTACTAGTACACAAGCGCAAAATTTTGGTGATATTGTGCATTGTGTTACCCAAGCAACTGACGGCAGAATATATGTATGCGACAGACGGAATAATCGAATTCAAGTATTCAAAGCTGATGAAAGCGGTACGGTTAATTTCGTGCAAGACGTGATAGTGGCTGGCGAAACCGGCGGCTTAGGGACAGCTTCTGATATCGCGTTTTCGCCCGACAATAAATACATGTACGTGGCCGATATGATGAATGGCCGTATTTGGATTTTATTACACGAGAACTATCAAGTGTTGGGCAGTTTTGGTCGTCCTGGTCGCTACCCAGGTCAGTTTACTTGGCTGCATAGTGTGGTAGCTGACAGCGAGGGTAATCTGTACACCTCAGAAGTCAGTACTGGTCGACGAGTGCAAAAGTTTGTATTAACAGGCTTTGAGACTAATTAATAGCGCTAGCCCCAAGCATTGGACACTAGCGTAGGACATAACCGCTAAGCCAGATAATAAGCAGCAGTAATAAGGATAATAATGGCTCGACAGCAAAGCGTTAAATCACACCGCGTGAGAGTTAGGGGTAGTGCAAGTTTGAGTCTTTGGCCTTATCTGCTAAATGCAGTGCCATTACGTTCGGTGCCATTACGTTCGGTACTAGTACGGACCGTGTTATCGGGCGCATTGCTATTAAGCACTGTATCTGAGGCAAAAACAGATGTGGCTGAGAATAATCGAAGCCTAAGCAGCTCTGCACCCTCAAGCCAAAACTCAAGCCAAGACTTAAGCCAAAAGATAAACTTGAACTCGGGGGCCAATGGGGTACTTGAAAAGTCTGGCTGCACCGCTAAAAACGATTCAAATGTTAATGTAAAAGGCGCAGTACTGTTAATTCACGGTTGGGCAGGGCAAAAAGACGAAGTAGGCGATTTATATAAAGATTTGGCTCATCAGTTAAGTACGCATTGCATAGCCTCTGTTAGATTTGATGTTCGAGGTGAGGCTGAGCGTGAAGCAAGTAACTATACACTATCGAGTACCTTTAAAAGCCGCGTAGAAGATGCGCAAGCCGGGCTAGATTATTTGCAAGCGCAATATCCCAGTACAATGCTGGTAGTGGTAGGGTTTAGTTTAGGTGGTGCTACCGCTATGGAGTTAGTCAGCACGCACCCTAAAGCATTTGAAGGTATGGTGCTTTGGTCTACAGCGCTAAACCCGAATGAAGTCGTTACAAATACGCAAAACTACAAGGAAGTAAGGCAAGCGCTAGAAGAGGGGCAAAGCACGATAAAAAGCTGGGTTGATTTGACCCTGACCCGTAAGCACGTAGTGGGAATGTTAGGTTACAACCCTATTCGCAATTTAGGTGATTTTGAAGGGAAGCTATTAGCGATAAGAGGCTCGAACGACTATTTACCTGCCCACGAAAAAGTCATTTTTGAGGCAAGTAATGCGGTTAGTGAAGATGCCTACTACCTAGGTGGGGCTGATCATATATTCAACGTTTATGAGCCGGATAAGAGCAAAAAAGAAGAGCTGCTGGATTTATCTGTTAATTGGATCAAGTCGCTTTTTAATTAACCCGTGTTGAGCTTTCAATGACTGGCTGAAAACACAGATGAGATAACATAAGTCGGTTAACGGCGGGTGTATAAAAACCGCCGTGTTAAATACTAAGTGTTATGGTTCAAAAGATATTCTATTAACGCGTTTTCGGGCAATGGTTTAGACCAGAAATAGCCTTGGCCAATGTCGCAGCCAAGTGACAGTAGCTTTTGCAAGGTTTCTTCATCTTCAATCCCTTCCGCAACCGTCTTTAAGCCTAAACTGGCTGCCATATTGATAATTGCACCTACCAGAGACTCATCGTGCTCAGAGAAACACAACGGGCTAATAAAAGATCTATCTACTTTAAGCTTTGAGGCGTTAAAGTTTCGAAGATAACCTAAGTTAGAATAACCAGTACCAAAGTCGTCGATGGCAATGGTAATACCAAGCTTACTTAGTGAGGCAAGTTGCTTTTGTATCTGCTCGGTTTCATCAATCAACAACGATTCGGTTAACTCTAGTTCTAGCGCTTCTGGAGGTAAGCCCGCTTCGTACAATGCGCTTTCTATGGTGCGTTGAAGCTGGCCGTCTTTAAATTGCATCACCGATAAATTCACCGCAATACGTATGTCAGAATGTCCCTGCTGGCGCAATTGGGCACAAAATTGGGTGGCTTGGCGTACTACCCAGCTACCTAGTTGATTAATTAAGCCGCTATTTTCCGCCAAGGGGATGAATAAGTCTGGTGGGATCATACTGCCATCAGGTTGAGGCCAACGTAATAGCGCTTCTAAGGTGTTAATGTTGCCACTCTTTAAATCTACGATAGGCTGGTAGTGAAGCTCAAATTGTTGTTCGCTTAGCGCAGGACGCAGAAGTTGAAGCATCTTAAACTTGTTTTCGCTGGCTTTGTCTAAGCTCTCATCATAATGGTGGTAGGTATTGCGACCATCCTGTTTCGCTTTGTACATGGCGATATCGGCTTTGCGGCACAACTGCTTAAAATCAGTGCCATCTTTTGGCGCGCTTGCTGTACCTAAAGAGGCTGAAACCGTGACTTGATTTTGAAATATATCAAAAACAGACGCGCATTGGCCAATCAGAGAATTAGCGAGGGACGTCAACTCATTGCTTTGAGGATTGATAGGGGCAATAACTAAAAATTCATCGCCACCGAAGCGGATGAGATATTGTTTAGGTAACAGTATCTCGGTTATCTGTTGGGTAAGTAGTTTAAGTAATTGGTCGCCCGCTGCATGGCCTAAGGCATCGTTAATAGGCTTGAAATTATCTAAATCAATAAACAGAATTGCTAATGACAGCCCATTTTCTTCACACTCGCTTAGCGATAAGTTAAATAGGGTTTCACCGTAAAGTCGGTTAGGTAAGTTTGTTAGGCTATCGTGGTGCGCTAAATGCTGAATCTGCGTGCGACTTTGCGCCACTTTTATATTTTCGCCCTGAAGCGATGTCATCAAATCTTTGATATCACGAACTAAAATGTAAACACTAAAACCGGTGACGATAAATATCACTAGTGTGAAAATTAAATGCTCCCAGCTTGTGGAAGGAATATGGGGGGTAATAACACCTTGTAGCGACAACCCGACAATCAGAACACACTGCAAAGTCACGAAAGAAAGTAGCGTTAAAAACAAGCCCACACCGCCTAAAATAGCAGCGAAGATTATCAGGGTGGGATAACCCAAAATAGCTAGGTCGAATAACCCTGCACCGGTTGCCGCTAGCGCGAACAACATAGTAGATAGTGACACCAACAGGGTAGAAGCTGAGGCAAGTAGTTTATGTTTATAAGCGAATACAAACGCAGCAATTAAGCAGGTAAGGCCGGCGGCAATAATAATAAAGGTAATATTTCGAGCCACAGAAAGAGACGCCACCAGTCCGAGGGCAGACACGCCACAAATTTGCATGAGTCTACGGCGACGTATTTGGTTAAACGCGTCTTTATCAATGGTTAACGAAAAATTTGGAATTGTGAGCTCTTTTAGTAACTAATGGCCGTGGGAGATGTATTTATAATAGCTCACTTTTCCACTAAGGAAGATTAATTCCAGCGCTCGTATTTATACCTTAAGCTGCCTCCAGACACTTATGTGCAAAATCTTATTTAGTTAGAAGCTACCGACTACGGTGACAGAGTCATTCGCTAAACTCTTATCCACAAAGCCAATAGTGTCTGGGTTATCAGCGACAAGTTGCAGCATTTCTTCTTGTGTTGATACCTCTTCAGGAGGCGTTCCTTGGCCAGGAAAAACTAATTTAGACCAGAATGCAGAATATTGGCTTTCTTACTTTCCTAACACGCCCGTGTTGAAGGCACCACGAACATCATTACCTTGCTCAAATGTTAAAGGAAGTGCTTTGCTACCGTCAGGAAATGCTTCCATTTTACCAAGGTAGATTCTTTTCACGGCTTCGACGTCAATACCCGAACTATTTTTTACACTAACGATAATGACGTTTGCTGCACTTACAGGGAGTGAACACATTAAACCAAGTAATAGGACCGCTTTCGCTTTCATTATTCCTTAAAATACTAAATCTAAAGATACTGCTATTGTAGGGGGCGATTGCTCTATCGTAAGGCATTAGTCGATAGCGCCGTTGCGTCTGTGTTGTCGAATCCAGCGTGTATCCTGCTAGGCGCAATAATTACGTATTAATTCTTCGAACTTAGAACAGTATAAGTTCTAAGTATTATCAGTGAAAGTTCACGAAAAATCTCAAACCTTCTGTACTGAACGTTAGTGTGCCTCCTTCCTCAAGCCACAAAAATAAGCAGGCTGGCGCTGTGGCAAGTTGATGTTAACTATCACTAAACTAAACACTTTATACAAATAACTAAATATAAGTATAGGATAGGCTCCTTATAATTAATAATAGGTGAAGTTTTCGCGAACTTCCATTTATGTCAGGCGGATAATGAACAAAATAGATTTGTATGTTGGTGTATTACCTAAGATTAACGCATATAGAAAGGTTTCTTGTTGCCGCTACAGAGGTTCAAATTCACCCTTGTCGTAAGCCAATTGATTAATAAAAGTGGGGGATATGGCAAAACCGAATAAAAAAGGGCCAGTTCGAACAGTGCAGATATCGTGTGCGAAATGCAAAGCGCCTATTTTCAAATATCGAAAAGGCGGTAAGGGCGCACTGGTTAAGTGTTTCAAAGAACGTATTGTTGATGATTATACAACTACACCTGGAATATGCCCTGGGTGCGATCAGCATTTTGCCCGAGAAACTGTTATAAGAGGGGCGCCTGCGTTTAAGATTATCGGTGGGAAAGTTAATATGAAATAGTGATAAAGCGTTCGAGAGGTTAACGCTTTATCACTATTTTAAAAGGGTGGTTACCTTATTAAATCATTAATTCAATAGTAAAGCCTGCTTTCAAGTCTATTGCGCAGCCTGTAATTTTTCATATAAAGTATCTTTCAGTACCGCGCGGTCATGCTTCATTTGATGTAGCGTTTCGTCGCTGGTTGGACCGCCTTTTAGCTCAAGCTTGCGGATTTCTTCATCTAACGCGTTGTATTGTTTAGTCTCGCTGGCAAACGTACTGTCACTTTCTACCAGTTTTTCAATAACGGCTTTGTATTCTGGAAAATCAGATTGTAACGAGTGGTTTTCACCTAACATAATATGCTCCTAAAATTTTTGTTCACTAAAATGTTTCAAGTAGTGTTAGTTAATATCTTGTACGGCTACAACGAGATCATTCCAATTACGTTGATTTTCTATGTCGTATTCCTCTGATTGCTTTAATTGTTAATTCATTTTTTAGTTGTGGTTAACTTGCCAATAAGAGATTAACAGCGATGGACGCGCTTAATAATCGGTAAACCTGTGGATACAGTTTATGCATTTTATTGAAGATAGGAGTTGGCGTAAGCGGTGAATTACCGCTACATCTTGAAGTTATGAGAAAGGAATAGGAGGCGAAATACGTGTATAACACGCTGAATGCACTAACTATTAGGCTAGACATTTCTCGTAACAATTTCTAAAAAAATTTGCGACTAGTCAGGTTGCGCGCCTCGATAAACCTGATTATGCTCCCCCGCGATTATACATGGGGCAATGCTCCGGCTTCAGGAACTCAGTTCCCTCTCTACATGGAATTATAATATATGAGACGAATCATAACGTTGTTTAGTTGTGTTTTGGCGCTGTTAACGACTCAAGTGTTAGCAAAAGACGTTGAATACCGCTTACCATCTTCCGTAACGCCAACCTTTCAAGACATTCATTTAAACCTAGATCCCGACGCACCACATTACTCTGGCTCTACTCGTATAAACGTCACAGTTAATACGGTGACCAAAAAAGTAGGCTTTTATCAGCAAGATCTTACGATCACTCATGCCGAGCTTATTCAAAACGAGCGCGTAATAGCACTTAATGTTGAAGAAGGCGAGTACAACATTAATTGGGGTATGGCTGATGCTGACATTGCACCAGGCAAATACACCCTCGTAATCGACTTCGAAGGCAAGGTGAATACCTCATCTGATGGTATGTATTTATCTCGTTTTGAAGAAACAAACTACCTATTTACGCAGTTTGAAGATATGCATGCACGTAAAGCATTTCCTAGCTTCGACGAACCTGCATTTAAAATAGCGTACCAAATGACAATCACAGCGCCTGAAAAACAAGTGGTGGTATCGAATACGCCGGTTGAGAGCCGCGATGTTAGCGAAGGCATGCAAACGGTTAAGTTTGAAAAAACCAAACCTATGCCAACCTACTTAATTGCTTATACCGTAGGGCCGTTCGATAGCGCAGAGTTAGAAGGCTTGTCGGTACCTGGTAAAATCTACGTGCCTAAAGGCTATGCAGATAAAACAAAATTTGTGGTGAAACATACCCCTGAAATTTTAGCCACGCTAGAAGACTTTTTCGATATTAAATACCCTTACAAAAAACTCGATTTTGTTGCAGTGCCTAACTTTACGCACGGTGCGATGGAAAACGTAGGGCTAATTACTTATCGCGACAGCTTATTATTATTAGAAGATGAGCCTGGTTTAACAGAACGTAAAGGCCCGCTTAATGTTATTGCACATGAATTGGCACACCAATGGTTTGGTAACTTAGTTACCATGGCATGGTGGGACGATTTATGGCTAAACGAAGCGTTTGCCTCGTGGGCTGCCAGCTACACCATGATGGAGCTTTACCCAGAACTTAATTTTGCCGATCGTATCGTGCAAGAATCTGCGTTCGGTGCCGATGCTAGCCCTACCGTTAAACCGGTGAAAAAAGTGGTTCGTACCCAGCCTGATGTAATGGATGGCTTGGGGCTTAACTACTCAAAAGGCGAGTCTATTTTGCAAATGATAGAGTCGTTAATTGGTACTGAGAAGTTCCGTGAAGGTGTACGTAACTATATGAACACCCATGCATGGGGCAATACGGTTGCTGACGACTTATGGGCTGCTCTTGATGGTGTATCAGACATTAATTTAAGTGCCATGATGAAAGCCTATTTAGAACAGCCTGCTTACCCACTTATTTCTATAGACGATAACGGCACTATTACGCAGGAACGTTTTCATTACGCAGGCGCAACCGTAGAAGCACAAACTTGGGCTGTTCCACTTAAACTTACTTACAAAGTAAATGGCAAGATAAAGCAAGAAGTGGTGTTTATCGATAAAGCCAAAACCACATTGCCTCAACTTGCTGAAGCTGACTGGGTTTTCCCTAACGACAACGCAACAGGCTATTTCCGCTGGGCAATTACAAGTAAGCAACTTGCTAACTTACTTAGCGATTTAAATGTGCTTAATAACCGCGAAAAGAAAAATGTGTTGTATAACATGCAAGCATTACTTAACGCGGGCAAGGTAAGTATTGATAGCATAATGCCAGTATTAACCGCATTGGCGAAAGACAACGACCCTGTTGTTAAACGTGCCGCGGTAGGCGTTTTGGGTGAGTTTGACTACTTAATTAACGACGACAATAGAGCGAACTATGCTGCGTTGTTGAACCAAGAGTACTTACCTTTATTAAATGAGCTTACCCTTGAGCAAACTAGTGGCGAAGCGGAGAGTGTTATTAGCCTACGTAATCAGCTTTATAGCCTGCTCGGAAACAGAGCAAACAACGAAGCACTGATTAAAAAGAGTGAATTGATAGCCAAGCAATATATTAAAGATAGCAGTGCAGTTCCTGCGGGTATTGCTGACACCGCGATAGGTATCACCACGAAGTATACTGAAGATGATCTCTACGATACGTTGGTGGCCGCATTCAAAGAAGCGCAACTACCCAATGTTAAACGTACCTTGCTTTATTCCATGCGCTACACTGATGAAGCCACGGCAAACAAAATGCTAGATTTAGCATTAACCGATGATATTACGCCAGCCAACACGCTTTACATGTTGGTAAGAGTATCGCGTAATTTAGAGCTCAAAACTGCCTTGTATAAATGGTTAGACAAGAACCTTGATGCCTTGATTGCAAAGATGCCTGATTACCATGTATCTCGTATGCCTGAGTTTGTATCTACTACCTGTAGTGCCGAAAACTTAGATATGGCTAAAGCGTTTTACACGCCAATCAAAGATAAGCATGAAGGTATGGCGCGTAGTTTCGACATTATGTTGGATGAGTCGAACCAATGCTTGCGCTTAAAAGCGACATATCAAGAAGACTTTAATAAATTCTTAGCCAAATATGGAAACTAAACATAAGAATTAATTAATATCTTTATAAATCAACAGTATTACTGTGATTAATCGTAAGAGGCTGCCATTCGGCAGCCTCTTTTTTATTTTCGACCTCAAATTGTCATATAAGAGGGCGGTAAGCTTCAGTTTTATTACGACCTAAGTATTTGCACAAAATTTACACAGTTAGTTTTACCTGTACCAAAGTACACTTGAGTTAAACAAAAAATAAACTTATTTAAACGGCGTAAGTTTATGATTTTAATGTTTAAATAAAAATATGATATTATTTTGCACAAGTTCTTGCTGTGTATACGCAAGTATATAATTTTATACGTTCCTAAAAAAAAGTGGACGATAACAACATGGCGGAACTGGGTAGGCAAGGGCGAGCGAAGTTGAGTAAGTCAGCTTTGTGCGTGAAATTAATATTGGGTAGTGTGTTAACGCTGCCACTTTCTTTTAACGCTTTATCAGATGTAATTTGGGAAGAAAACTTCGACGCAGCCACATTAGATGGCAAAGGAGCGGTTGGAGGAGATACTATTACTATTGATATGGATGGCGTATCACGCTGGAGTATTGATGTAACAGACGCTGATTTAAGTGCGGTTTCTGACTGGTTTAAAGTCGATGGCGGCCAACTAAGTGCTCGCGACGTAGATGGCGATGCCGTGTGGGTGTCTGAGGTTATTGTCGTAAATGGCTTAACTGACTTGCAGCTTGATGTCGAAGTATCAGAAAGTGGTACGCAAGAAGACATAGATTATGTTGATGTGATGTACTCAGTTGATGGTGGAGAGTTTGTCTTAGTCACCAATGCACTGGGAACAGATATTCACACTCTTATAGATGACTACACTAGTGTAACCGTTAATTCTGCTATTCCTGATGCAAGCACGGTTCAAATAAAACTAGCTATGAAGAACAATGCTGGGACAGAATCCCACTTTGTAAACAGCGTTGTTTTATCAGGTTCGACTGGCTCAGAAGGAGAGGGTGAAGGCGGCGATGATGGCGAAACATCTGAAGACACACTTCGTACCTTAACCGAAACCTGCTTTAACTGCCCTGATTTAACCGCGGTTAAATTGCCCAGCGACTTTGTTGAAGCGGATTATTATGCGCAGCTTGATACAGCAATAACGAATAATGAAAGCGCTGAAACACTTAAAGCGCTGGCTCAAAATATTATCTCACTCGATCACCATCAGCTTTCTTATTCAGAAGCATGGACGGCTCTAACTGACACCGATCAAGACCCTGCCAACCCAGACAATGTCGTGTTGTTCTACATGGGAACATCGTTAGCTAAATTCAGTAACGGTAGTGGCACGCAAAGCAGCAATCAGGACAATTGGAATAGAGAGCACGTTTGGGCGAACAGCCATGGTTTCTCTAGTAGCAGCTTAGCCGCATATTCAGATATTCATCACCTTCGCCCAACCGATATATCGGTAAACGGTTCTCGCGGCAATCTAGATTTTGATTTCAGTGATGGTGCACTACCTGAAGCGCCAGCAAACAGCATTGATAGTGACTCTTTTGAACCTCGTGATTCAGTAAAGGGTGATGTAGCACGCGCTATGTTTTACATGGACGTACGGTACGATGGCAGTGATAGCAGCGAGTCGGAAGCAGACTTGGTATTGGTTGACCGTTTAACCAGCACTGACGAAGCCGCCCAAGGCAAACTGTGTGTTCTTTTACAATGGCATGAAAGCGACCCTGTTGATGAATTCGAACTTGAAAGAAACAGCAAAGTTTTCGAATTCCAAGGTAACCGTAACCCCTTTATCGACAAGCCTGAGCTTGCTTCACTAATATTCAATGCAAGTTGTGATGGTACAGACGCTGGCGATTCAGATGGCGGTGATACGGGAGAAGATTCTGGTGACTCAGTTGATGATGGCACTGACGGAAGTACAGGTTCAGGCCACGCCGTTTTCATTTCTGAATACATTGAAGGCAGCAGCTTTAACAAAGCGGTAGAAATTTACAATGGTTCAACTGAGGCAGTAGATTTAAGTAACTATAAGCTTAAATTACTTTCAAATGGCGCTACCAGCGTAGGTGACGAAAAAGTATTGGAACTTAGCGGCACGTTAGCCTCTGGTGCCGTGGCTACCTTTAGTCATGCTAGCGCTGAAGATGCGCTGACTACAGGCTCGACGTTAAGTAGCTTTGTAATGAACTTCAACGGTGACGATTACATCGAGCTAAGTTACGGTGATGTCACCATTGATGCTGTTGGTACGTTTGGCGTAAAAACCAACTGGGGTAAAGATGTAACCCTAGTGCGTAAAGCTTCAGTTACTGAAGGTAATGCAACACGCAACGCTGCTTTTGACCCAGACAGTGAGTGGGATAGCTACAGCCAAAACACTTACGATTATTTTGGTTCGCACAATGGCAGTGTGGTCGACCCTACAGATCCAACCGACCCAACTGATCCGACAGACCCTGTCGACCCAGTAGATCCGGTAGACCCAACAGTCGAGTTGGTGCTTATCAGTGAACTGCAGGACGAAGGTGATGCTTCACCACTTGCTGATACTACCGTAATCATTGAAGCGGTAGTGACCAAAGTAGCGGAAGACTTGTCTGGTTTCTTTGTTCAAGAAGAAGCGGCTGATTCAGATGGCAACGACGCAACCTCTGAAGGTGTGTTTGTATATGCTACTTCCCTAGAGACTTTCCCAATGGTTGGCGACTTGGTTCGCATGCAAGGTGACGTGGTTGAATACAACGACTTAACCGAGTTTGTATTATCAGGCGACGTTGAAGTGTTAGGCGCAGGTGGAAGTATTCTCTACACAGAACTTAGTATGCCATTTAGTACAGATACCAACCTTGAAGCCTATGAAGGTATGCAAATTACCTTTACCCAATCGTTGCTGGTCAATGACGTATATAACTTAGGTCGTTACGGACAGTTTAACGTGGGCTCTGAGCGCGTGATGATCCCGACTAACCAATATCCTGCGGGCACAGCCGAAGCGATAGCGTTAGCAGAACAAAATGCCCTCAATACATTGTTGGTAGATGATGCTTCAAATAGCCAAAACCTAGATGGTATTCCATTCCCTGTGGGCGGGCTAACGCATGCTAACCCTCTACGTTTGGGCGATACAGTTGAAAACCTCACAGGTGTAATGCATTACTCGTTCAGCGAGTATCAATTGCTACCGGTAATGGACTTAGAATTAGTTCGCACCAATGCACGTACGGCTTACCCGTTAATCGGCTTAACCGGCGATGTAAAAGTGGCTAGCTTTAACGTACTTAACTATTTCGATGGACCAGACTTCCCAACCTCTCGCGGCGCTACCAATGAATTCGAATTGGTTCGCCAAGAAGCGAAAATCGTTGCAGCGCTAGCAGCAATGGATGCAGATGTTGTGGGTCTTGTAGAAGTTGAAAATGATGGTCATGGTGAAGACTCTGCTATTGCAACATTAACCGCAGCGGTTAATGCTGAAATGGGCGGTGATGTGTATAGCTATGTGTCAATCAGTGAAGCATTAGGTACCGACGAAATTGCAGTAGGCATGATTTACAAGCCTGCAGTAGTCACACCATTTGGTAACGCTGTTACATCGTCTGAGTCACCGTTTGACTATGGTAACCGTCAGCCGCTTCTTCAATCATTTACAGTGAACGCCAACGGTGAAGCATTCACCCTTGCCGTAAACCACTTTAAATCGAAAGGAAGTTGTTCAAGTGCTACCGGTGATAATGCCGATTCAGGTGATGGACAGGGCTGTTGGAACGCATTGCGTACCGATGCAGCTAATGGCTTGGTTGCCATTGTAGAAAACAATAGCGATACCTTATCTGACCGCTTACTCATTATGGGTGACTTAAACGCGTATGCAGCAGAAGAGCCTATTTTGGCCCTTGAAAGTGCTGGCTATACCAACTTAGTTAACACCTTTGGTGGCGATTCGGCATACTCATACACATTTGGCGGCGAACTAGGTTACCTAGACCACGCATTATCTAGCCCAAGCTTAACTGAATATGTGGTTGATGCGACGGTATGGCACATTAACGCAGATGAGCCTCGTGTGTTTGATTACAATGAAGAGTATAAAACTGACGCGCAAATCACGGATTATTACGGCGCTGATGCATACCGCTCTTCAGATCACGACCCAGTATTAGTAGTACTTAACTTCCCAAATGCGGTACAACCTGGCGATTTTGATGGCGACAACGACGTAGATTATAACGACATTATGGCGTTCTACGGCTTGTTCTTATCAGGTGGTGCGAGCGATTTACAGTATGATTTTAATAATGATGGCATGGTTAATTTCTTTGACCTTAATGCCTTGATGACCATGTGTACCCGCGCTGGTTGTGCAGTAGAATAAGTAGGAATTGAAAAAATGAAAAAATTTATTATTGGTTTATTTGCATTAGTTGGTTTTAGTGCGCAAGCAGCGGTTATTAACATTAGTACCGATCAGGCATCTTATAACGTGGGTGATACTGTTACGGCTACGGTTAATTTAGATGTGAACGCTCTACTAGCGATTGGTGGAACACTACCTCTGATATCATTCGATAATACGTTTATCTATGATTCAACAAGCTTGACGTATTCAGATGGCTCTGTAACCTTTGGCGATAGCTCGGGATTTACTTTCTTAGATGGTTTGTTCCCAACGGCTCCTGGAATGATCTCTGTATCGTCAACGGGTTTGCTCCCGTTTTCATGGATGTTAGAGATGTTAGGGACTCAGCAATTACTAGCAGGGACCTTAGAGCTGTACACGTTGAATTTTTCAGCATTAAGTGCTGTGAACGACTCACTGTTTGATGTAAGTGGCAGTGTTCTCAACTCCAATGGCCAGCAGTTGCAGGCGACTACGTCATCCGCTCAAATTTCAATTACAGAAGTTCCAGCGCCAAGTACTGGTGTTCTAGCATTACTTGCTTGCTTCGGTATGGCGGTATCGCGGGTTAAGGCTCGTCGCTAATCGAGATATTCTAGCAATGTAACTCAACACGCTTATTACTAAGCATGTTAACAAAAACCCAGCATCTGCTGGGTTTTTTATATTTGATGCTCGCTAAATCATTTAAGGCTTCTTGTAGAAGACAAGAACAAAAAATACGACAAAAATTTCTATTTACAGTGTGCTCAAAATGAACCACACTGGTTAAAAGTACAGTTAAATGGAAATGATATGTCTGCCACCCAAATGCTAGGTAATGAAGGGCGAGAGTTCGGCCTTAGTGATGCTTCACCTTCAGAAAACGCAAGTCTTGATACCGTCAGCTTTGCTCAGCGCCAGCGGTTGGCTTATATCGATTTTTGTTTGTTGTTTAAAGGGGCGATTTATCGCCAAGATCTAATTGGCCGCTTTGAAGTGGGTTTATCTGCGGGCTCTCGCGATTTCAGTCTGTATAAAGTGCTGGCGCCAAATAACCTTACCTACGACGCAAGAGATAAGCGTTACTTTCAAACCGATACTTTTGTACCGTTGTTCGAGCACGATCCTCGTAGAACCTTGGTGAAGTTAGCGAACGATATTTCTGATGGCTTCGATGCTATCGGTGATATCCACTTTCCGGTAGAAAGTGCGTCGTCGTTAAATATCCCCGATATTTATGTAGTGGCGAAACTAGTACAAGCTATTGTTAATAACAAAGCAGTTAGTGTTATTTATACGTCGCTTTCAAGTGGCTCAGGAGCCCGTGAATTGGTACCTCACAGTATTGTGGATAATGGTCAGCGTTGGCACGTACGCGCCTTTGATAGAAAAACCGGAAGCTTCAGAGATTTCGTATTAACCCGCATTAGTAAAGTGACACTAAAGGCCGATCCTGCATTAAGCGAACAAAGCCTTGCTGATGAAGCGTGGCAGCGAAAAATAGCTTTGGAAGTTGTGCCGCATCCGAAGAACATAAACCATCCGACTGCCATTGAGCTTGATTACGGTATGGAGGAGGGGGTACTTCATCTTGAAGTGCGCGCTGCTATGGCAGGCTACTTACTGCGCCGGTGGAATGTAGATTGTACTAAACATGCTAGCCTGCGAACGGGTGAGTACCAGCTATGGTTACGTAATCAAGAAACACTGGAAAACACCGATAACCTTGCCATTGCGCCTGGGTATATTGGCGAGGAAAAACGCTACGAGTAATGTGACTTTACGGCCCTGCTTTTATTTGAGTTGCTTGGGCTGGTTCTCGTGGATGTAAACGGGGTTATTTGAATGCTTGATACTTTTTTCGGTACTGGTTTTCGCTACTGGTTTCCCGTACTGGTTCTTGAAATTATCGTTCAGTAAGCTGCTTAATCCTAGAGAGCAGCAACTCCTTATTTAATGGCTTGGTAAGAAAGTCATTCATGCCAGCATTTAAACATTCTTCTTTATCTTCAGGGAAAGCATTGGCAGTAAGTGCTGCGATAGGGGTGTTTATCTTTAATTCGTTTCGAATGATGCTAGCGGCCATAATACCGTCCATTACGGGCATGTTGCAGTCCATCAATATGAAGTCGAACAAGTGCTTGGCACAGGCTGCAACGGCTTGCTCACCATCTTTTACATGTACAATTTTATAACCTTCGCCTTCAAGCATTGCTTTTACAATTTCTGCGTTAATGTCATTGTCTTCTGCAATAAGAATGCGCAATCTAGGCGCTGCTTTAATAGGGAAGCCGGCTGGCTTGCTGGCTTTAGACACTAGATTTTGTAAATCGATTTCTAAGTCTTTGCGGATGATCGGCTTTGCATGTGATCGCCATATAACGTCTTTTATGGCTTGTTCACAGTCTAATAGTTCAAGTTCTGCTGAAATCAAAATGATCTTTGGAAACGGTGAAATATCTAATTTTACTAATTCTCGTAGCAAATCAACGCCACTCATCTCTGGCATCGCCAAATCGAGAATAATAACATCGTAATTATGGGGCGTATCTTCTAAAAAGTGCTTTGCGCTTGAGTACGACGTTGGAATAAGCGACATGGCGGCAACCACGTGTTCTAGGTATTCTCTGCTTGTCAGTAAGTCATCTACAATGGCGCATTGTAATGTAGCGTCGGTTTTAATCTCTATTGCTGGCAGAGACTCTTTAACAACGGGAAGCGTTAGCGTAAATTCACTGCCCACCCCTAACGTTGAGGTAGCTAAAATATCACCGTCCATTAACTGTGCTAATTCTTTAGCAATACTCAGCCCCAGTCCGGTACCGCCATATTGACGGGTGGTTGACTGGTCAGCTTGCTCAAATTTTTGAAAGACAGAAGATAACTTTTTAGAATCAATACCAATACCGGTATCTTTAACCGAGAACAATAAGGTATTGCCATTTGTCATAGTAGTTTGGCTGACCGACAAGGTTACGCTACCTGACTCGGTGAACTTAATGGCATTACTCAATAGGTTATGTAAGATTTGTGCAATACGGGTGATGTCACCTTGAATAATAGGCGCTAGTGTTTGCTGTTTATTATAATGGAAAGTTAAGCCTTTGTTCTGGCAGTAAATACGCTGTATAGATACCACCTCATCAAGCAGTTGGAGCAAGTCGACAGGACCTTTTTCAACGACAATTTTTCCTGCTTCAATTTTTGATAAATCGAGAATATCGTTAATAAGGGTAAGCAATTGCCGTCCAGCGGTTTTGGCCTTTCTTAAGTAATATTCACTCTTACTTGGGTTATCCATCGCGAGCTCAATCATGCCAAACAGCCCATTCATTGGGGTGCGTAATTCGTGACTCATACTTGATAGAAATTCAGACTTAGCTCTATTGGCTTCCTGAGCCTTTTGCGCTTCTGTTTCTGCTTTTTCGGAGGCTTTATATAGGTGCTGTATTGTCTTTTTTATTTTTCTATCCATAGGCGCGAAAATGAAAAAAGCTTCAACCCCTAGCAAGAATATAGTGGCAAGCCACAAATAGAACTCAAGAGAGGAGACCGCATCAACATGACTTTTCGCCTCTAGCTCGAACATATAAACCACACTATTAAGTTGCTTTAGCAGCCTGGTGGCTTGTTCTATAGTAATAACAATTGAGGACGAACATTGGGGTGATTTCACAAGTGCCCTTGCTTGTGCAGTATATTGATTAACCTTTGCATCAAGCTGGCTATTACCGAAATACATATTAGAGATAGAGTCTGGTAAAGAAGGCAAAGAGATAAGTTTTTGATGATTACTTGAAAAGGTATTGATGGCCGCTTCAAGGATGTCGGTAGACGATGTGCTGTCTTCACCACAGGCATTTATTTTTTGTACAAGAAGGGCAATGCGTTGAGAGAGCATTCGCTGCTGCCCCGCAATATTGATAATTTCTGCATCAAGACGCTGATTGTTCAGCAGTGTTCGCATTGTAAATACAGATGCCGTGACAAGACAGGCAATGAGAAGCAGCGCTAGCGTGTACCGTATGCGAATGGACATAAAAATAATATTTTTCTTAGAGTACCTAAAAGATAATTGATACCAAGCATTTACGCAATTTAAGATCTTCTGAATTAGCCACAAGTAGTAGATGTTGTTCTTACATGGGGTGCCAGTCTTGTAAAATGGCTGCTTTACTATAAAAAAGAATTTCTACGTTAGTAAGGGTAGGGCGAGCTTCGTTCTCAAGTGCGCCAGGGCCATGGCTTTTAAATTCAGCAAACCTAGCATCGGTAAGCGGATTAAAGAATTTCTTATCACCTTCTTTTGTCTTACCCGACATGCTACTCCAACCGTTTGTTGCAATGTGGGTATCCATATAGGTGTTGATATAAAGTGAGTGTCCAATAGCGTAAGGCGACGCATACTTTCCATCGGAAAAGGTGGTAGTAGGATGCCAAGGGCGCCCAAGGGCAACGGAATGGTTGGGTACGCCGGCTTCGCGAGCTAAGGTGCAATTAAAGAACACAAAACCAAATGGCCGAGTGTTAACTGTGCTTGGCGCCGTGATATAACCTGTAATGCCATTCCCTGTATTTCGTTTTCGTGAAACAATATCTACGCTATCGAAAAAAGCGGTGCCACCGCCGAAGATAAAATCGATATGGCCCGCCACTAAGCCACCTTTGATGTAGGCTCTGTTTCCTTTGAGATAAAGCGTATCTTGATAGCCCCAAAGCGCAATATTATCTAAAAAGGTTTTATCTGCAGTTACTGCTGTTTTTAACGCGACCGCTTGGGTACCTGATACTCGATTAGGATCATCTTGTGAGCGAAGTTCATTGGCGGGATAGTCAAAGCTATTCAGTATGCTTAGGTTCGAAAGATGAACGTTTGATGCGGCTATCTCGACGGTGGCGGTTCTTCGAGTGCCAAAAACTTCGTCGGTATCTGGGTGTATTGCTTGACCAGCGTACCGCGAAAAGACAATTTTAGTCGTTTTTCTGTCTACGCCTCTTACGTGGATGTTGGGTGTTTGAATAACTATCGATTCCTGATAAATGCCAGGCTGAACTTCAATGACCCACGTCCCAGAATGCTGAGTAGGAATAGCGTTAAGTGCATCAGTCACACGTGTGTATTGTGGAAGGGGGGAATCCATTGTAACTTGGCTAACAAGCGCATTTGCTTCGGGTTGCTGCGTTGCTTCTGTGCAACTTATAAAACATAAAAAAAGCAGGGCCAAGCGCTTTAGTGAAAAAGTGCTAGCCATATTAAATGCTAACTGAATCCTCTCCTGACGTTTACTTTCGATTAAAACGCCTAGCCGTTTAAGCATCACGCAATCCCACTTTGTTTCCTGCAATGACAATATTAGATGTCTGTATTGCCTCCACATTCTCAATAACAGATGGCTTTTCAACAGAGGCAATAGAGATGTCGTGTAGTGATAACCCTGTAATCGGGGTATGGTCATACCCTCTTAGCATAAAGGCTCTGTTTGCGCGCTTTACCGTCAAATGTTCTACCGTAATCCCCTCTAGTTTCGGTGGGAAATTCCCAGCATCCCCTTCTTCATAAAAGAAGTTCACTACTATCGCGTCTTTTACATCGCCAATCGAAATATGCCGATAATTTAAATTTTTAAGATGGCCGCCTCGTATACTGTTGGTTTTAATTCGTATACCTCTGTCTAAGTTAGGGCTACTCATCACGCAGTGCTGTGCATAAAGATTGCGAACCCCGCCGGAGATTTCACTCCCAATGACTATCCCGCCATGACCGGCTTTCATTTCGCAATCTTCTATGATGATGTTCTCACTCGGTTGATTTAGCCGTCGGCCGTCTGCATTTCGTCCCGATTTGATGGCAATGCAATCATCACCAGTGTCAAAGACACAAGATTGTATGAGAACATCAGTACAGCTTTCTGGATCACACCCGTCTGAATTTGGGCCAAAACTTTGGCAGTGAATATTGCTTACCGTCACATTTTTACATAACACAGGGTTAACCAACCAAAAGGGAGAGCGAAGTATCGTGACTCCCTCGATGAGCACGTTTTCACACAAGTAAGGTTGAATAAAAGGAGGGCGAAGATAGTTCTCATCAAATACTCGTTCAGAAACAGGAATGCCATCTTCAACCATAGCTTGGAGTATATCTCTGGTGTATTTTTGATTCTCAATGTCATGGTCGCCCCATTCAGAGGTTTTCCACTTTCCTTTCCAAGGCCACCAATTATCGGCAGAAGCGCCTCCATCTAATGTGCCTTCACCAGTAATGGCAATATTCTTCTGCTTGAAAGCGTAAATTAAAGGCGAGTAGCCCATTAATTCCATGCCTTCCCAACGGGTGTGTACATAGGGCTTGTAATCTTGACTATCGGTAGAAAAGTGAAGCGTGGCCCCTTCCTCAATATGCAGATTAATATTGGATTTTAAGTGAATGGGCCCTTTGCAATAAAACTCCCCTTTGGGCACCACTACCTTCCCCCCCCCTAAGGATACGAGATGCGCGATAGCCGCATTGAGCGCGGGCAGGCTATCGCTATGTAGTGCATTGGGTAAGGCGCCAAACTGCTCAATGAACACAGTATTATTGGCAAAGGTGGGCCTAACTACACGGTCTCGGATTAACTGTGCCTCTTTATCCCACTGTGCCTGGCTTCTTGTCGTGCTTGAGGGCGTATTTGCAGCTGATACAGCGCAACCTGCAGAAAATGGAATAACAGGGGCTAACGTAGCGGCCAGTCCTGCTTTTAAAAGATGTCTGCGGTGTTTATTTAATGTCATAACAGCTCCGTGGTGTAACATGACTCAATAATCAGAATTACTTGCCTAGGTATAACGCAGCAAGAATAAATGGGCCTACGCCTTTTGCATCGTTAGCGCGAATAGGTTCACTAAGGTAATAATCAAAAGAGCCATCTCGATAAGGTGTGCCGCCAAGTCCCGCAACAGCGCAAACTTGGTTTAAACTGATAACATTATTAGATGGGTTTACGGAAATCATCTGATCAATAAGTCCTGCAAATCCTTTTTCTGCATGCTCTCGGTAATGTTCTGGTAATAGTTTTAACGCCACACCTTTTGCGATGGCGTAGGTGATCATCGACGTCCCAGAGGCTTCTAAATAATTCCCTTCTCGTTCTGCAAGATCGGTAACTTGATACCAAGTGCCCGTATTATCTTGATAGGCGAGGGTGGCATCAATGAAGGTTTGGAATTTTGATCTCAGCCATGCTGTTTTAGGGTGCTGTGCTGGCACAATTTCTAACACATCAACTAATGCCATGGCATACCAACCTAACGCCCGTGACCAGTGATGTGCGGATAAACCCGTGGTCTCATCTGCCCACTTCTGGGCTTTTGACGCGTCCCACCCATGACGAGGTAGGCCAGTTTTTTCGTCGTATAAGTTAGCTTCTATAAGTTCGAACTGAAGAAAAACATCGTCAAGTTCTGCCATGTCGCCATATCGAACGATATATTCGGCATAAAATGGAGCGCCCATATAAAGCCCATCTAACCACATTTGCTGTGGGTAACGTTTTTTGTGCCAAAAACCGCCTTCGTTAGTTCTTGGATGGCTAACAAGTTGCTTTCTTAATAAATCCGCTGCTTTTTTATATTTAGTTTGACCCGTTTCTTCATATAAGAAAAACAATACTTTTCCTGGGTTTACCATATCAATATTATATTTCTCAATATCGTATGTACTAATGCTCCCATCGTCATTCACCAGCATGTCGTAGTAGCCAAGTATATAGTCTAAATAGCGTTGGTCTCTTGTATGCTGGTACACCTTAGAGACTGCCAAGAGGTTCAGGCCATGAACATAATCCCACTGCGCTGACTCATCCCAATCAATTTGCCACGCTTCTGGAAAACGCACCATTTCAGATTCAATCATCCGTTCTGACCATGGTTTGGTGTTATCCAATATTGAAGGCTGCGCAGGAACCTGTGGGGAAACAAGTAATACAGTGGCAATCGAAACCACTTTGGCAATACGTTTAATCATAATATGACCTTAAAACAATGTTAAAACTATAAATGCTACCGGTAGCATAATGAGGTGCATTTATTGTTGTGTCAACGAAAAAATACCATAATTTTAACAGGCTGTTTACGTGGTGCTTATGTTGCTAAAACCTAGTTAACTATATGAAAGTAAAAGATAATAAATGATTTTGTTGCTTTTTTAGCATTGCTGCTTCTGCTTCGCGTTTTTAAAGGGCTGTAGCGGGATAATATCCAAAAATATGATAATTTAACAAAAACGGTTGCCACCGGTAGCATTTGAATATAGGATGTAAATCAAATGTAAAACATGTTGATTTTTGTGCATGGTTTATGTTTTCCCGAGAAGGTAAGTGTATTTAAGAATTACATACTGTATTGCCCTGCAGAGCCTGAAATTTATCGGGTTATGAATACTGGAAGTTTAAAATTAAAAGTTAATTGGTGTGAAGTTAACAGGAATGATTAAAGGGTTTGAAGATAATTGATAAGTCGTCTTTACTACCGTATATTTACTCGCTTTGTAAATTAAATGTTTCACGGTGGCAAAAGATTGACAGTCTGAATTTTCAAAAAGACACACAACATGACGTTGTAATTCCTGCACCTCAATAAAATATAAAAACCGGAGAAACAACCATGGTACTTAGAAGAAAACAGCTTGCTGTACTTGTTGCGTTAGCGTTGTCAGGTGCTCACGTGAATGCTCAACAAGTCGCTAACGAAAGCGCCGAACCACAGGACGAAAACCTAGAGATTATTGAAGTTTCAGGGTTTCGCGGCTCGCTGAATAAGTCGCTTATGGAAAAGCGTACTTCAGTTAATAATAAAGAATCCATTGTTGCTGAAGACATAGGTAAGTTTCCCGATTTAAATATCGCTGAGTCTATTCAACGCGTTCCAGGTGTGGCTATTTCTAGAGAGGGGGGTGAAGGAAGACAAATAACGTTGCGTGGCCTTAGCCCCTCATTTACCCGAACCACATTAAACGGGATGGAAGTGCCCGCGAGTACAGATGGCACCGATTCTGGTGGTGGTGTTAATGGTGGTCGCGGGTTCGATTTTAACGTATTTGCCTCTGAACTATTTAACCGAGTCGATATTCAGAAATCTCCAACAGCGTCAATGGAAGAGGGAGGGATTGCGGGTACGGTTGATTTATATTCTGCCAAGCCATTTGATTACGAGGGATTTAAACTGGTCACTTCAGTACAAGGAGGATATAACAGTATTACTGAAGAAACCGATCCCCGTGCAGCATTTATGATTTCAAATCGATTTGCAGATGACAAAGTGGGTGTGCTTTTTTCTGCTGCAATGTCTGAACGTACTGTTCGTCAAGAAGGCTTTGGCACCGTTCGTTGGACCAACCCTGTTCAAGACGGAGGCGGTCTATATGCTGATACGTCTGATACGGTGGTTTCCGGCACACCCGATGTAGGGAGTTGTGCTGATGATGGCGAAGCGGTCGACCCACTTAATTGCCTGTGGACGCCACGTCTACCTCGTCCGGATTACTTTGGCAATGAACAAGAGCGAGTAGGTTTTACCGGCTCTATTCAGTGGGCGCCAAGTGAAGATTTAACATTTACGCTTGATGGTTTGGTGTCTTCACTAGAAAACACGCGGACGATGTATAACTTTTTCCACATGTTTAGAAGTACGTTCGATGAAATAACTCCTACAGCCATTACGGTGCACCCAAATGGCAAGCAAGTGCTTGCAGGTTCTTATGAAGGTATAAAATCAAGAATTGAAAGCCGATTACAAGAATCGACCACCGATTTTAGCCAGTTTGTTTTATCAGGTGAGTGGTTTGCTCTTGATAACCTTCGCGTAGAAGCGATGTTTGGTACGGCTGAATCAGACGCACGTTCAGAGCAGTATCGTTACAACATGACATTGTTAGAAAATACCAGCTACGGTTTTGATTTTTCTAACAATGCTAATGTACCTGAGATTACCTATGGCTACGATACTAACGATGCTAGCAACTATAACCTCAGTGATGGACGCTTACGAGCTACCGATGTTGAACGTGAAAATGACACATTCAAAGTTGACCTTTCCTACCTTGGTGATGAAGTAACGATTAAAACGGGTTTTGCTTACAACGATAGAGTGGTTACCTATGCAGAAGAGCAAATTAACGGGTTCTCTGATCAAGATTCAGCCGTAGGTTACGCCGAAATGATGCCGGTGGACGATTTTGGAAGCGGTTTTGATGGCCCACTTGAACCTTTCCTAGTTGCGGATTTCGATGCAATTAATGCCAACTTGTTGGATGTAGTTTGGACCCCTCGCTCAGCGCAAAGTTGGCAGGTAGGAGAAGAAACTAGCGCGTTATATTTGGAAATGGATACAAGCTACGATATTGCAGATATGTTGCTACGTGCCAATTACGGTGTGCGATACGTAAAAACCACCACAACGTCTGAAGGGTTTATTCAGGGAGAAACGGTTCAAATTGAGAATGACTACAGTAACTTTCTTCCTGCTGTAAATTTAGCGCTTGAAGCCACCGATGATGTCGTAGTTCGATTTGCGGTCACACAATCGATGACCCGTCCAAGCCTAAACTCATTGAACCCTGGTAATCCGAGCTTCGACTACATAAATGGTTCTGTTTCTGTGGGGAATCCATTCTTAGACCCGTTTACATCTAACAATGTGGATTTCGGTGTTGAGTGGTACTTTGACGATGAGGCGTTATTAGCCGCTACTGTTTTCTATAAAGATATTGATAACTGGATAGTGCGTGCATCGGAAGAGCGGTTTGTCGACCCTGCTTACTTCGACTTTATCGATAATGATGCTCAGTACGACCCGCAAATTGCGTTAGATCCTCGTGAGGTGGCCTATGAGCATAGCAGCCCTAATAATGCAGAAGAGCGAAGTATCAGTGGTTACGAACTTATTTATCAGCAGCCCTTAAGCTTCTTACCTGGCATGTTTGAAAATATGGGGGTGGTGTCTAACTATACCCATGTGAATGCCGATGATATCGAAGGAATGAGTGAGACGTCTTACAACTTCACGCTTTATTATGAAACAGATGTTTACGGTGCTCGTGTGTCGGTCAATAAGCGAGATGACTATCTAACTGATTTTACAGGTAGTAACGGTAACGTCGCTCATGGCACGACCGGGCCAACCCAAGTAGATTTCTCGTCGTTCTATAATCTAAATGAAGCGTTAACTTTCACCTTTGAAGTGATTAATCTTACTGATGAATATGAGCGATTGTTCACGACGGGTGATGGCTCACTGAACCTTGTTCGCGAGTACAACCATACCGGTAGACAGTTTTTCTTAGGGGCGCGTTACTCCCTTTAATCTAAAGTGCATACCGCTTATTGCTATTGTGTCTTGGCCATCATTTTGATGGTCTTTTTTTGTAAAATACAACGCTAACAAAATAGAGGGAAATTCATGAGCCGAAAACGAACGATTGCGTTTTTGCTGTTAATTGGAATGGCCAGTGCAAGGGCTGAAACACAGCTATCATCAATTAGTCTTCATCTGGTGGGCGACTCTACCATGTCTGATAAACCTAATTTAGCTTATCCCGAACGAGGTTGGGGGCAAATTTTACCTGAATTTGGGTTGCCTCAGCTTAGTATTAAGAACCACGCAGCGAATGGCCGCAGTACAAAACGTTTTGTCGATGAGGGTAGGTGGGATAGTGTGCTCTCTTCATTATCTGCGAATGATTATGTCCTTATTCAATTTGGGCACAATGATCAGAAACGCGAAGACCCTGCACGCTTTGCCAATGCTGATACAGATTATGCCAACTATTTAAGTCAGTTTATTGATGATGTGGAAAGCAAAGGCGCTAATGCCATCATTGCCAGTTCTATTTGCCGGAGACATTACACGGATACCGGTGTGCTTAAAAGAACGTTAACCGACTATGCCGCAGCTGCACAGCGTATCGCACGTGAAAAAGAGGTTTTATTTGTACCCATGAATCACCTTACTTGTCATTTTTTTGCAAATATAGGCGAGGCTGAAAGCCAACAATACTTCATTCAGGTTCCGCCCGATTTGTATGCCCGATACCCACAGGGCAAGGTTGATAACACTCATTTGAATGTAGTGGGCGCAGCCAAGGTCGCCCAATTTTTTGTAAGAGAATTGGAAACTTTAGCACATCCCTTAAGCGACTATTTTTATAGAGATATTTTATAAAGCGCTCAATTGAGCGCATCGCTGGTGGAGAAAATCTGAGTCTTCGTTAAGGTGGGTGGCGGTATGAATTAGTGGCCGTTACTTTATCGGTGGTATATGACTTGAAAATATGCCTGAAGGAATAATCGCGCCAGGGTAGGTAATCACTGTTGCGGCGACCTTAGCCCCAAAGCTTGCACTTTCAACGGCGGGTTTTCCTGATAAACGAGCCGCCATAAAGCCTGCATTAAAAGCATCTCCCGCTGCGGTGGTGTCTACAACCGCACTAACGTGTTCAACGGGTACAATACACTGTTCTTTCTGTGCAAGAATGTGAACACCAATCGCGCCGTTTTTCATAACAACCTCGGTAATATTTTTATCCTCAAGGTAGGCGAAAATATCATCAGCACAGGTGTGACGGAACAACATCAAATGGTCATCTGCCCCAGGAAATGCTAAATCGGCTTCTTGGTACGCTTGAGTAGTCCAATATTGAGCGGTTTTTTCATCTTCCCACAGGCGAGGACGATAGTTGGGATCAAAGGCTATTTTACAGCCTTGTAATTTTAGTTTTTTGATTAAACTAAATAAATTTTCACGCTGTTCATTGTCTAAAATTGCGATAGAGATCCCACTAAAATAGAACCAGTCGGCATTGATATTATCATCGGGCATGAGGTTTATGGTTTGCGTTGCGGCAGACTGAGCGCGCCAATACGCGAAGGTTCGTTCACCCTGATTATCATTACGAATCATATACAAACCCAAGTTGCGCTCGGTAGAGCGAAACACAAGGTCGGTGTTAATCTCGTGCTCGCCCATTTTTAGTAGCAATTCATCACTTAAAAAATCGGCCCCAATGGCGGTTAAGTAACTTATCGATGATACGGGTAAGCAACGCTTGAAATACACTGCAGTGTTATAAGTATCTCCGGCGAAACTTTTCGCCATGGTATCGCCATGTTGAGTACGAAGCTCAACCATGCACTCGCCAAATATAATTAGTCTTTTCATACTAAAGCCCCATAAAGCTCACAAATGCTTTCAGTAGAATGTTCCATTACAGGTCTCCCAAAATCCGGTTTAGCGTTTCATCCACACCTAGCGAAGAGTACTCACTCAGTGTTTTAACATGCGCTAATACATGACTGCGATATACTGAATTTGTACTGAGTTCAGCAAAGATTGCAGTTTCATTGAGTAAAGCATTAGTGACTGCAATGGGCTCAAAGGCATGTTGAGAGGCCAAGTCGATAAGTGTGGACGTTTTCGGATCGGTAATGGCGTCACCCGATTTAGCTTTGCGTGTAACAAATAAGCACCATGCTGCGATAGGAACGCACAGCAAATTAATCTCTCGTTTGGCGTGTAGATTGTCACGAATGGTGTCCAGTATTCGAAAAGGCAGTTTTTGTGAGCCATCCCACGCAATCTGAGAAAGCATGTGACGAATATGCTTGTTGTGATAGCGAGCGACGATATCGTCAGCATACTGATTAAGGGTTTGAATGCTATCGGTTTTAATCGACGGTATAATTTCCCTTTCCAAAAGTTCGCTAATTAGAGCCTGTAATGCAGGAGTAGAAATGGCGTCATAGACAGTCTCCTTACCAAAAAGCAGGCCTACATAGGCCAGTGTAGAATGAGTGCCATTAAGTATTCTCAATTTTGCTTTTTCAAAAAAGGATACGTCTTTGGTAAAGGTAACGCCTACCTTTTCCCACGGTGGTCGAGGTCCTGAAAAATTATCCTCGATAACCCATTGAGTGAAGCTCTCGCGCTGAATGGGCCAATCATCTTCAAGTCCTAAATTGGTACTTACGTTAGATTTCACTTCCTCGTCAGTGGCTGGGGTAATGCTATCAACCATAGTACAAGGGAAGGCGATATTGTCTTGAATCCACTGAGCCAAATCTGATGATAGGTGATAAGCAAAGTCTATGACCGCTTTTGCGAGTTTCTTGCCATTATCAGTTACGTTATCACAGCTTATGATGGTTACGTCGCCATCGCCAGAATGTTCTCGCGCTTTTAAAGCTTGGGCAATAAGGCCTACAGCACTAATGGGCGAACCTGGGTTAGCAAGGTCGTGTTGAATATCAGGGTTATCAACATCGAGGCTGCCAGAGTTATTTAAGCAATACCCTTTTTCGGTGACAGTTAACGATATTATCTTAGTGGCAGGGGAGCATAAGGCCGCGGTAATGACATCTCTATCTTCACTTAGCGTAGAGAGGGTCTTTATCGCACCTATCACGCGTAACGAAGGGTTGTCATCTACTATGGCAAGAGAATATAAATTATCTTGAGACGCCAGTGCTTTTTTCAATGTATCACTTCGCATCGATACACCGTGAATGCGCCAATTCCCACCGTAGGCCAATGCTAAATCAGTATAATAAGCTTGATGTGCACGGTGAAAAGCGCCGGGACCAATATGTACAATACCACATTGTGATTTATGCAAGTCGTAATCAGGAACGGCAACGTCACTGCTTAGTTGATCGAGTGTTTTTATACTAAGTTGCTTTTCCATGCTTATCCCAACTTATACGCTTGTTTCGCAAAATCGTATGTGACCTTTTTCGCAATACTAGCGGCTTCGGTTTCGCTGATGCGATGCTGAACAACTAGTTCTGCTAAGAATCGACAATCTATCCGTCGGGCAACGTCATGGCGAGCAGGAATAGACAAGAAAGCGCGAGTATCATCGTTGAAACCGACGGTGTTAAAGAAACCTGCTGTTTCGGTTACTTGGTGGCGAAAACGTAACATACCTTCTGGGCTGTCGTGAAACCACCAAGCAGGCCCTAGTTTTAAACACGGGTAATGGCCAGCCAGCGGCGCTAATTCACGACTATAAGTGGTTTCATCTAAGGTAAATAAAATAATATTTAAACTAGGCACATTTCCATACTTTGAAAGCAAAGGGCGAAGCGCACGAACGAAATCCGTCTGCATAGGTATATCGTGACCTTTGTCACGGCCAAACTGGTTAAACAGTGTAGTATTGTGATTTCTAAACGAGCCCGGATGAATTTGCATAACCATGCCATCTTCAACGCTCATGCCTGCTAATTCCGTTAGCATTTGAGCCCTAAATAGCTCCTGTTCTTCGGCATTACTTTGCCCTGTGCGAACCTTATCAAACAGAGCAATACACTCGTTAGTACTTAAATCAGCGGTATTAGCAGTAGGATGGCCATGGTCGGTGGCAGTTGCGCCGTGGGCTCTGAATACAGTGCGTCGGACTCGAATAGCGTTTAAGTAACCTTGCCAAGTCTGAGTGTCTTCGTTGGTTAACGCTCCTAATTTTTCTATATTGGCAACGATGTCTTCCCGTGAAGCATCAACCACATCATCGGGTCTAAATGTGGTAATAACCCGCTTGTCCCATCCCGTTCCTTTTAGTGCACCGTGATGAGGAAGCTGATCCAGCGCCCCTTCGGTGGTTGCGATGAGTTCTATATTGAATCTGTCCATTAAAGCGCGTGGTTTGAAACTGGCGTCTTGAAGTTTGGCGGTAATATGCTCGTAGTATTCGCTGGCGTTATTGCTGCACAACATGTCGGTAAGCCCAAACACGTCATGAAAAACGGTATCTAGCCACATTCTTGATGGGGTAGCAGCAAACAAATAATAATTGTCTGCAAGGATTTGCCAAATTTTTCGTGGGTCAGACTCAGTCGCGCCGCCATCCCACCGAGGAACGCCTAATGATTCTAGTGAGATTCCCTGACTATACAACATCCTGAAGACATAATGATCAGGGGTGATGAATAGCTCAGTGGCATTAGTAAAATTTTTATTTTGTGCAAACCACCGCGGATCCGTATGCCCATGGGGGCTGATAATCGGCAAGTCTCGTATTTCTTGGTAAAGCGCACGGGCTACTTTTTTAGTGGCTGAGTCAGATGGGAATAGCCTGTCTTCATGTAATAAAATTGATTCCATAACAATCTCTTCTTAAAGCGTGACGCCACGTTTCCAAATAGCAATTTCATGGCTGCCATTTTTCTCGTTGCAGGTTAATTGACCCGATGCTACTGCAAGACATTGTTGGAGCAGCGCGTTGGCACACTTATCGATAGACATGCCTTCCAACACCTGACCGGCGTTAAAATCTATCCAATGTGGCTTCTTATTAGCGATATCTGAATTTGAGGATATCTTTATTGTGGGTACAGGGAAGCCGAGGGGAGTACCTCGACCTGTGGTGAATAAAACAATATGTGCGCCAGATGCGGCCAATGCAGTTGCACTGACTGCATCATTACCAGGCGCTTGTAGTAAATTTAAACCGTTAACTGTTCTCGGCTGACCGTAATTGAGCACGGACTGCACCGTTGATTGTCCACCTTTTTGAACCGCCCCCAACGATTTCTCTTCTAACGTGGTTAAGCCTCCAGCTTTATTACCTGGGGAAGGGTTTTCGTAAATAGGTTGATTGTGTGCAATGAAATACTGTTTAAATTCGTTAATTAAGGTTTCTATATCGTCAAAAACAGCCTTGTTTTTTGCGCGGTTCATCAGGAGTTGCTCGGCGCCAAACATTTCGGGTGTCTCAGTAAGAATAACCGAGCCCCCCAATTGACAGGTTAAATCAGTGACTCGACCCACCGTCGGGTTTGCAGTAATACCGCTAAACGCATCGCTACCGCCACACTTCATGCCTAGCACTAACTCATTGGCACCAATAGGCTCTCGTTTATCCTCATTAAGTGTTTTCAATAGGGAATAAACAGCATTTACACCGGCTTCAATTTCGTCTTCAACTTCCTGTGCATTGTAGAAACGCAGCCTCGCGTCGGGCTTATCTATTTCAGGTAGCATCGATTTAAGCTGGTTGTTCTCACACCCCAGCCCAATAACCAGAACGGCACCGGCATTTGGATGCGAGGCGAGCGAGGCAAGTATCGTTCTTGTGTCATCTAAATCGTCGCCTAACTGAGAGCAACCGAAAGGGTGGGTGAATGCTCTAAAGCCATCACACTCACCAAAATAGCGACGCTCACATTCTTGCGCAATGCGTTCTGCAGTTCGATTAACACAGCCCACCGTGTTGATGATCCAAACTTCGTTGCGGATCCCTACTTTACCGTTCTCTCTGCGATAACCCATAAAAGTGGGAATATGGGCAGGTTTAGCTAATGCTGTTCGTTTCGGTGTGTATTCGTATACCTCACTGCCATCAAGTTTCGTCTTTAAATTATGGCTATGAACGTGCTCTCCCAATTTAATACTTTGCGTGGCAGCGCCAATTTCAAAACCATACTTAATAACAGGGGTGTTAATCGCAATATTGCGAAGTGCCACTTTGTGGCCAGCAGGGATGTGCTCGGTGATGAGAAGTTGGTGACTTTCAATGAAGGTACGTGCGGCTATGTCCTGTGTTGCCACAGCGACATTATCACTGGCATGAACTTTCACTAACAAGGTTTGTAAACTCATCGCGTACCCTCAGATTTTGCGTTACTAGCACCAAAAGTTTGGGCTAACGGACGCACTTAACAACTTAGTTTATTTTAACACTTTGTAATATACGTGCCACCGGTGGCATAGTAAAGCAAAACTAACTATTTATTAATTTAAGTGGCTAAAAATTACACTCTTTTTATAGAGTCACGAATAATAAGGTGGGGTTTTACTAAGTAGGTCTCGGTTTCGCTCACTTCAGTGCCTTCGATTTGAGCAATTATTTTCCGAGCCGCAAGTGCGGCCATATCGCCTACAGGTCTTTGTACCGTAGTTAATGCAGGAATAACTCGTGCTGCCAGCAAGTTGTCATCAAAGCCAGCAACCGACAGTTCATCAGGAACAGTAATGCCCATTTCATGTGCGACCTTGAGTACACCTGCGGCCATTTCATCGTTGTTAGCGAAAATAGCTTTCACACGGGGCGATTGAATGAGTAGGGTTCTGGCACACTCAATACCACTTTCGTAACTGTTTTTACCTTCGATAATGCGGTCGATGGGAACTTCAACGTGTAAGTCATTCAACGTTTCCAAAAAGCCTTCAAGTCGCTCTTTAGACGAGTAATAGCGCTGTGGGCCGCTAATGATACCGATGTCTCTATGTCCTAACGACACCATGTAGCGGGCTAAGTCTCGAAGGGCAGCCCGATCATCAGAGACAACAATGTTGCTGTGATCATCTAAGTCCACCGAGGCCATCCGAACGTAATTTATTTGATTTTCTCTGAGTGTTTCAGCTAACTCTTTAGCTTCAGATACCGGTGGCAGTATAATGACACCATCTATTCGAGATCGACTAACGAACTGAATACAGTTACTAATAAAGTCGTCAGTGTTGTAGTTGCAAGGATGAACGACCAGTTCATACCCTTTTTCTGAACAAACGCTTAGTACCCCGCGCTGAACTTGATCGATATAAAGTGCATCAGGGTTATCGTAAATAAGCCCAATAAGGAATGACCTACTAGCAGCTAGCCCTCGGGCTTGCTTGTCAGGTGAAAAGCCGGTTTCTTTTATTACTGCATCAATTCTCTCGCGCGTTGCTTTGCCCACATTAGATGCGCCGTTAATGACCCGAGATACCGTTCGTTTCGATACGCCAGCAAGGCGGGCTACATCATTAATAGTGGGGCGTTTGTTCATTATCGGTATGTTTCCGCAGTTTGAGTATTGAATTTACTGAACATTATTGAACGAATAGTACCATAAAATAAAGTCATTCCATTTGACACCAGTTCGTTATCATATTTTAAAAGCCAAGTGCCCGAGGTAAGGCTTCACTAAACCAAGGAACGTATGTGACTAACATCAATACAACGAACATGGCAAAGTAAAGGGGCAGTAACGGCTTGATAATATTTTCTAATTTTGTTTTTGCAATCGCACAGGTAATAAAAAGCACCGCACCTACTGGAGGAGAACACAATCCAATAGACAAGTTTAAAACCAGCATTATACCGAACTGTAGTTCAGACATACCCAGTTGAATGGCAACAGGTAAAAATATGGGCGTAAAGATAAGTACGGCCGGCGTCATATCCAAAAAGGCACCCACAACAATAAGCAACAAATTGATTAATAGTAAAATTAGAATGGGGTTGTCGCTAATTGCCAGCAATGCATTGCTCAAGGTTTGCGGAATATTTTCATACGACAGTAACCAACTCATTGCGGTAGATGCTGCAATCAATAGCATAACAATCGCTGTGGTTTCTGCGGATTTCAACAAAATACTAGGAAGTGCTTTAACCTCAACTTCGCGATAAAACACCACTGCAAGTAACAGAGCATAAACCACGGCTATCGCGCCTGCCTCGGTGGCAGTAAAGATACCGCCCACAATCCCACCGATGACTAATACAATGAGAAATAATGAGGGCAGGGCAGCTCCCACTTTTTGTAATACAATTGATAAAGGTAGTCGGGCAGACAATGGATAACCTTTGGCTTTGGCGTATCCAAAACACACCACCATTAATGCTAGGCCCACCATAATTCCCGGTACATAGCCTGCCATGAATAAAGCGGCAATCGACACACCACCACTGGCAATAGCATAAACAATAAGGATATTGCTAGGAGGGATCAGCATCCCTGTAGTTGAAGCGGCTGCGGTTACCGCAGCACTGAAGTTTGGTTCGTAACCTGCTTTTTTCATTTCAGGCAGCATAAAGCTGCCAATAGCAGATGTGGCTGCAACCGCAGAGCCTGATATAGCGCCAAATAGCATACAAGATACCACATTAACCAGTGCTAACCCGCCTGGTAAGGCACCAATAAGGGCCATAGCGCATTCGATTAGCCGCTTTGCAATACCACCTCGCCCCATAATTAGGCCTGATAATACGAAGAATGGGATAGCCAAAAGGGCAAAACTATTTAATCCTCCAGCCATTCGCTGTGCGATAGTAATGGTTGCAGGGGCTAAATCCATACTCATTAACATCGCGATTAGAGTGGCTAATCCTATACTGATAGAGATGGGGACATTGAGAAGTAAGAGTAAAAAGAACCCGACAAGAAGTACTAAGCCTGTTAATTCCATTCGTTAAGCTCCTTTTCAGGTGAATGCCAAAGCGTAAAAATGTTCACCATGCTGTAAATAACGATAAGTCCGCCTGAAAGGGGAAGTACTAAATAAATTAACCCCATCTTTATGCCTAACGCCGCAGAAATTTGATCGAGTTCTAGTGTTAACATCACTAATTCAGTTCCACCGTAACCCATAACTAACGCACAGAAGGTGATGACGCATACTTCGACTAGGGTTAATAGAACGCGCTTTACCACAGGGGATTGACGCTCTACGAGTAAATTAAAACCAAGGTGAGCATGTTGGCGATACGCGTAAGCTGCGCCTAGTATGCCTATCCATATGAGAAAAAATCGTGAGAGTTCTTCTGTCACAGACGCGGGATCTTGTAAAATGTATCGCGATATTACCTGCCAAATTACGGTGAATAATATACTTGTCATGGCAATAATTAAGGTTCCAGCCAGTAACTTGTCTAGCGTTTTAATAATCATCAACTTACATCGCTTTTATTTGCGTAATGAGATCACCAATATGGGTGCCGGCGAAACTATCGTGAAATGGTTTGACCGCGTCTACGAATGGCTTTTTATCTGGACGAATAACGGTTACACCTTCTGCTTCAACTTGTGCTAGTGATTCTGACGTTGAGGTTGTCCAAAGCTGGCGCTGAAACTGAACTGAGTCTTGCATTGCTTTAGTTAGCCATTCTTGTTGTTGTGTGCTTAAGCCTTCCCAAACGGGAAGTGAACACAGCATAACGTCCGGAACACTGGTATGCTCATCTAAGCTGTAGTATCTGGCTATTTCGTAATGTCTAGAAAGGTGATAACTCGGCGGGTTGTTCTCTGCGCCATCGACTACGCCTTGCTGGAGTGCAGTATAAAGTTCTCCCCAAGAAACAGGCGTTGCAGCGCCGCCCAGGGCTCTTACTGTTGCAACAGCGGTAGGGCTATTGAGTACCCTAATTTTCATTCCTTTTAAATCGCTAGGTGTGCGGATAGGGCGATCGTTGGTATAAAAGCTTCGACTGCCCGCATCGTAATAACCCAACCCTTTCAAACGAAAATCTTCAACGCCACTTAACAGGTCGTTACCCAGTTCACTGTTTAGCACTCGCCAAAAATGTTCATTGTTTTTGAAAATATAGGGAATACTGAAGATTTTCATGTCAGGTGAAAAGCCTTCAAGGGGGCTCGCCGAAACCTTGGTCATCGCCAAAGATCCAATTTGTAATAGCTCTATCATTTCCCTTTCGGTACCTAATTGGCTACCGGGATAAATGATGACTGTCATCTTACCATCTGAATAGTATTCAAGGCGTTCACCCAAAAACTCCATGGCTTTATGCACTGAGTGCTGGGTGTCTAGGGTATGACCTAAACGCAGTACGGTGATTTCGCCGCTATTTTCGTGCTGAGAGCACGCAAAGAGCGTAAAAACGCTAATTACTAGGATCATAAACTTGCTAAAACACTGCATAATACTATCCATGCCATTCATTAACGTAAGGCTGAAGGTGGGAACTTGTCCATGTCATCGTAGTCGAGGTTTTCACCTGCCATACCCCATATGAACGCATAGCTTCCTGTACCTACGCCACAGTGAATGGACCACGGTGGGGAAATAACGGCTTCTTCATTTGCCACGAACAAATGACGTGTTTCATGGGGTTCACCCATAAAGTGGCACACACGATTTTCTTTGTTCATATCAAAATAGAAATACACTTCGTTTCTTCTATCATGCTGATGCGCCGGCATTGTATTCCAAACACTGCCATTGTGAAGGCGTGTTAGCCCCATTTGTAGTTGGCATGTGTCGACAACGGTATTAATGAGTAATTGCTTAATATCTCGCTCATTAGACGTTTCTTGGCTGCCTAAATGCAGTACGTTGGCATCGTCCTTACCTACTTTTTTACAGGGGTAGGCATGGTGAGCAGGCGCTGAATTCATGTAATATTTAGCGGGGTTATTCGCATCGTCAGACGCGAAAGAAATCTGCTCATTTCCCTTACCAATGTACAAGGCTTCTTCGGGAGCAAGGTGGTACTCAGTACCATTAACCGTGACTGTGCCTGCACCACCAATGTTGATGATGCCTACTTCACGGCGTGCAGTGAAGTAAGGCATTTTTAACTGATCTTCAATAGTATCAAGGGTTAGTACATCGGTGGTTGGTACTGCGCTTCCCAACATGAATCGTTCATAATGGGTGTAAATCCAAACCACTTCGCCCTTCGACATGAGAGAGGAGGTTAAAAAAGCATCTCGTAGTTCTTCGGTGTTATAAGCGTTTGCTTCTTTTTTGCCAATGGCATAACGAACATCAATATCTGGATTCATCATCTTGTCCTTAATTTATCTTGCGAGAAAACCGCCATCCACCGCGAGGGTGTGGCCGCTTACGTAATTGCTTGCTGAACTTGCTAGAAAAACAGCTGCCCCAGCTAAATCGTCAACTTCGCCCCATCTCCCTGCGGGAATTCGTGAGAGAATTTCTGCGCTGCGTTTAGCGTCGTCTTGAAGGGCTTGGGTGTTATCGGTTTTGATATAGCCTGGCGCAATAGCATTAACTTGAATGTTCGAAGTTCCCCATTCATTGGCGAGCGCTTTGGTTAAGCCCGCGATAGCGTGTTTGCTTGCCGTATAGGCCGGAACCATTACACCACCACTAAAGCTCAGCATGGAAGCAATATTAATAATTTTGCCGCCACCATGAGAAATCATATGTTTTCCAATGGATTGACTTAGTAAAAATGCAGCGTCAAGGTTCACTTTCATCACTTGTTGCCAAGCATCTAAAGGAAACTCTGTAGCGGGAGCTCGAAATATAGTGCCGCCATTATTGACCAATATATCGACTCGTTTGCCATGTTTGATGGCTGATTTCGCTAAATTCCCTACCGCGTCTAGGTCGCTTAAATCAGCACTGATCGCCTGTGCACTGCCACCTATAGCTTCTATTTTGTGAAGCGTGTTTTCACATCCACCTTTTTGTGAACTCGAGCATATAACGTGAGCGCCCGCACCAGCTAAAGATAAAGCCAGAGCCTGACCAATGCCCCGACTTGCTCCGGTAACGAGGGCCGTTTTCCCCTCTAAATTAAAGTTCACCATATTCATTTCCTCTCATTCTCAGAAAACGTGTTTTCTACTCTAACTAAATTTACACATTAAGTTAACAATTTATAAAATAATTGCCACCGGTGGCATTTGTCAATATATTGTTTAATAAATAATGCATTGTTAATCAGTGATTGGAGATGAAAATATGAGATTTATTATAGGTTTAGCGCTAGTTTTGCCCGTAATATTAACGGCGTGTTCTGAAAGCGAAAATAATAATATACCGAGTGTGATGGTTAAAAACCCAACAGAAGGTGGGTTTGTCACTCAAGAGGTTTCAATACCATTGGAACAAAAATACCGTGGTTGGTTATTAAAAGAGGTTGCATCGGAATGGCGAGAGAACGCAAATGGTGAGGCTACATTGTACGCTTACATTGAAATGAATCCCGGTGAGGAAAAAGCATTCTCTTTGGTTGAAACCAAAGAGGCGCTAACCGATACCGCCCACGCTGAGCTATCAGTACGCTCTGGGGGGCAGTGGGAAGGTACTGCGTATACTGCAGATGTTTTTTCATTTCAGCCTGTAGAATCTTTTACTGCACCTTCACAGCTAACTGACCACTCTTACTTTTTAAAGTATGAGGGACCCGGTTGGGAAAATGACAAGATAGGCTATCGACTGTACCTAGACTGGCGAAATGCTATCGATGTTTTTGCCAAAACGTCGGATGAAGTGGTATTGCCGCAAGTAGGAAACGATGGTTATGACGCTTACCATAAACTTGCAGATTGGGGCGGTGATGCGTTGAAAGTAGGGAAGTCACTTGGGCTGGGTGCACTAGGAAGACAAGTCGAAGAAGGGGTTATGCACTTTCAATATGTTGACGATACCCGATGGGCATTAACTGAGAATACCCATTTAACAGCAGCCTTCAATGTTAGCTACAGTAATTGGCGTACACGGGAAGACTCAAATGACGGGGTTGATGTGGAAACCCGCTATAAGATTAATACCGGAGATGCATCAACACGTATAACGGTTAAAACGTCATCTCCTACATCGAATATAGTTACAGGGTTAGTCGCACATAACGGAATGACGAAAATCGCATTTGAAGAAGGCAAATGGGGCGTTATTGCTACATGGGGAGAGCAGAGTGTGTTAAGTGACAATGACTTACTTGGCCTAGCTGTGTTTTATCAACTAGATGAGATTAGTGGTATAGCTAAAGGGGAGTTCGATCATTTGATTACTTTTAAACCCGCCACCTCATTCGAGTATGAAATAATGGCGTACTGGCCAGCAAGAGATAGAGAAGAAAATCCCAAGGCTAGTTTTGAAACCTTATTGCGTCAAAAGGTGCGCGCCTTAAACCATGGTTTACAAGTGATGTAATTGACAATTGCTGGCGGTTTTAACAATCGCCAGCAAATTAAACATTATGTGGTGTTTATTCTAAAACGGTATTCCCATACCGTGTCATGCCTCTTTTGAGATGGCATTATTAGTTTTGCCTATAACGCAGGCAGAATTTCAAATTGAATTGGTTTATAGCGAAAGTTATTCGATTCGCCCGCAGAGCATGCAGTAAGACCTACAATCATGTCCATTTTTGCTTCAAAAATAGTGTAGTCACCTGCTTTACTCGTAGGCGGTAGCACGGCAATTTTTCCCTCGGGGCTTACATCCACGTTCATAAAGGTATTGAATGTAGTCCCAATATGATGTGCAGGAATGTCGAACTCAGCGAATGCGGCCACTAAGTTGCCATGGCATCCAGGTACGGGGGTTTCACTGGGATAAAAGTGTTTGAAGGTATCCACACTGCAAGGGGTTAAAAGAAAATCGTGTTCTTCCACCGTATCTTCAATGATCTCAAACATCACCTGACTTTCGTTGGAGTAAAGCTTACATCCTGATTTAAAGTGGGTGCTTTCGTTATAATCTAGCGAACGGCCTGACGACATAAACTCATTTTTATCGTGGGCGTTAAAAGCATATAAATCGGCAACTTGTTCCCCTTCAGGGTCAATAACTTTTAACCGCTCACCTTTATTAATGGTGAATGCTGTGCCGCTTCTTGGTTGAATGGTTTGTCGCATTGCTGCCTCTTTATTTCTCTATTTGAATTAATGTAGATTAGTTTTGATTTACATGGAAAGGACACTGCCAACGCTTAGGTTGCTGCTTTCCACTGTACTGATATGCTTCTGATTGCTCACCATGATTTTGCAACAAGGTATTTTTTGAACCACAGAAGGCTTCGTCTTGTTGACGAATGTGGTCTCTTAAATCTTCAAATTTTCCTTGTTCGCGAAGTAGTTCGAATTGCTCGTGAAGATTGAACACTAGCGCGGGGCGCTCAAAGCGTCTGCTTTTACGCTTTGCACCGGGGTGGAGTCCAATGATAAAAAATGCTTTGCCGCCCAAACTAAAACTAAAGTTAGGACTATGCGGATTTTCGTCTACTTGGTTATCCCAGCCGTGCATGCAGGTGTCGATGTCATGAAGTTGCTGAAGTTTGCGCCACATCAATTTATCAAAAACAACCTCGCTTAAAATTTCTGGTTGTTCAAAAGTAAGTACCAGCGAAGAATACATATCTTTATCAAGCTCAAAGCGATGAATGAAGTCGTAGATGTCCGTCAAGATGTCGGTATCATTCGTGTCGCATCGAAAATTATCATACTGCTTTACAGTGATTTTACCCTTGTTTAACGCGGTTTTAGCGCCTACACAAGGGTAATCGGCTTGGTTGATAAACGCTGATACTTTTTGCTCTAGATCAGGTTTTAAAATAGACATACTCACTCCTTGATTAGTCTTCCCACGCTTTTTAAGCAGATTGCTTAATCAACGCTGTATCGTGCTCTTGTGAAGAAACTTCGTTTTCAGAAGACGTTTTTTCGCGCTTTGGCAATTGCAGAACATGAATACCAGCGGTTTCAAAATCTTCATTAATATAACCGGCTTCTGCGTATGCATTTAGCACATTGATACAAGGGTTAACGCCCCATTTAGCGTGGTAACGCTCGGCGTTTCTGACAAAATCTAGAAGGTGATTAATAGGGCAGCGGTAATTNGGGCGCTCTGGCGCAAAAGTCTGCAATTCTATTTGGTTTAGTGAAAAACCCAATGAACGGCAATTGGTAAAAAAGTCTTCGTCGTTTAGTCCGAAGCCGTCGTAACCTTCATCGAAACCGCCGGTTTTCTTAAAATCTGTCTTGCTAATAAAAAACACTGTAGAACAAATGCTATCGTCACTAAACTTTCCATGATCATCTTCCTGTTGTCTTGACGGAATTTCGTTATTATCTTCGTCTGGTAATTCTTGGCTTTTAATTTGGCATAATGTGTCGTGGGGAAGGACCCATTGTGACTCTGGAACGAATGTCACTTTGGTAAATACCACTGAACCTGGACACCATGCATTCAATCCTTTAGCGATGAAGTTTTTATCTACAATGGCATCAACATTTAGGTAAGCTAAAAGGTTACTTTTAGCTTCTTGTAAACCGCGATTTCGGGCTCTAGCAATGGGTAATGCGCCATTAGCCACAAACTTATGCACGATATTAAACTTCTCACTTTTCGCTAGTGAAAGCGTTGAAGGAGAACACATCCAAACGATGACAAGTTCATCGGGAAGTGGGTTACACAACTCAAGCTGTTCTATGAGTCTGCAGAGTTTTTCTGTACGACTTTTTACTATCGTGACAACGCTGACGGGTGAATGCATGTAAACCTCCTAATTTCCCTTTGGTGAGTGTTTGATAACCTAACTTCAGTGGTTGTTACCAAACGTCGCACTTACTGTCTTATCTGTAATGCCTACTTGCAGGTAACTTAGCAATTATTAGACCTTAGTCTAATATGTTGAAAAGTTTGGAGATTATGTATTTTAGTGTTGGGTGAAAGTGCTTAGGCTTGCAAAGAATTCACTGAGTGTGAATCTATTTCATAGTGTGAGAATGGGGCCAACGCCCCGTTTGGGAAAGGGTTTGATGATCACTGAGAGGGCGTGTTAGCTGCATTAACATTGTTGGCTTTAACAGTGCCTAATTGTGCTGCAGTTTCTTGGTCTGTTTTAACTTCAATCTCTATTTCATCGGGTATAGCGTGTAAATATTCGATGGGCTCACTTCGAACACACAAGGTCTTTAAATTAAAAACTTGGCAGCTGCCTTTATAACGCTGCGTTTTGGCTACAAGATAACTACATGCCTCGCCCTTAGTTTTTGTTTCGCAGGCTTCAAATGCTTCGTTGTGAATATGACCGCTATGAGCCAAAACTGTCGTCGAGCATGCCATTGCTAGCAAGGTTACCAATGAGAATAAAGGTACTGTACCGGCTAGTGACTTGCCTAATTTTACACGTATAGACGTCATTAATTTAGCTCTATACTGCCTTGGGCACCTTGATAGCAGCCTATAAACATATTTTCGGCGGCACTCGCTGCATGGCAATGGTAGCCTCTTGTATCGTCCTCATGGCCTCTACATTCATCAAGGTCATAATCTTCTTCGCCATTGGCGTTCAACATGCCGTAGATGCCGTAGCCATCAAGGGCATATCCCATGAGATTGGCATGATCATCAAGACTGGTTACCACTTCGCTACAGCCTAATGAAGCATGATAATGATATCCCTCGGCGGGGTTCACATGGCCACCACAGTCGTCAAAGGCGGCAATGGTATTCGCAGCTAATATTTGAGAGACGGGGGCAGGGCCTGCTATCACTACACCGTTTAATGAAACGCCCAAGTCAGCTCCTATAGATTCAGGGTTTGATAATGGTACTGGCGTGACTGGAATTAAAATGGTTTGTTGCATTCCACCGTCATAATAGCTAATTGAACACTCTACACAGTGATTTTGATATTCTTCGGCTACGTTGGGACGGGCTGCAGCTTCACAGGCTACCTGAGTATCTGTAACGAAAATTTCGCCAGTATCTTCATCGTATAATTCCCAGTCATCGCCATAAAGGGTTTTTACGTCCACAAAGAATTGCCCTTCCAGCTGATATACCTCGCCACTTCCGTCAAACCATATACCGCCTTGGGTTGCATCGTCAGTAATAGTGGACGGGCAGAAAGGCCCTATGTCTGTATTTGCAGGTGCGCCATTGATAACTACCTTGTAGCAGTCGGTGGTGGTTCCATCCGTAAGCGTACAAGAGGTCGTGGTAATTGTTTCGGCCAAACCCGCAGCTAGAAAGTAGTCAGGGTTTGCGCCAACAATACTATTGCTTGAGTCGCTATCGCTATCTGAGTCAGTAGACGTATCACTATCCTGTGTCGTGGAAGTGTTGTCGGAATTATCGCTATCAGAGCATGCTGATGCGCCCAGCAGCACGAGCATGAGCAGTGCGTAGAATGACGTCTTCATATATAGCCTCAGAATTGTGTTTTATGTTCGAATGCTTATCGAAATACCAAATCAAAGGCTATCGCTAAAATGTGCAGTTTCTGTGCAGGTTTAAAGAGGCTTTAGTGAAGATGTATCAGAGGCTACTGTACTTTGTAGCCTATGCCGTATACCGCATGAATAGGGCTGGTGTGTTCAGCCGTCGCTAACTTGTGACGAAGGTTTTTCATATGGCTGTCGATGGTGCGGTTACTCACCACTCTGCCGTCGTCGTAGCCTAGCTCCATTAGCTGGTCTCGAGAGTAGACCACGCCAGGTTTTGTCATCATGGTTTTCAATAATCGAAATTCTACCGGTGTAAGCTCAATAATGTTGCCATCCACGGCACATTCAAATCGAGACATATCCAACTCGATGTGGCGAAAAGTGAGCTTTTCTGATGACGACTCGGTTTGGTTTTGTTGCGTGGCTCGCCGCAATACCGCTTGTATCCGTGCTACGACTTCACGGGCTGAAAAAGGTTTGCAAACATAGTCGTCAGCACCTGCTTCTAAACCAATAAGTCGGTCTATTTCATCGACTCGGGCGGTCAACATGATAATGGGCACCATAGAAAAACTACGTAACGATTTGCAAATGGTGAGTCCGTCCACTCCGGGTAACATTCTATCTAAAATAATGGCTGCCGGTACTTCCTTTTTTACCGTATCAACCACATGTGTGCCTTCATTCAATACGGTAGATGTGAATCCTTCCAATGCAAGAAATTCAACTAAAATTTGCGCAATTTTATCTTCAACAATGAGTACATGTTTGTGCGGTGTCATTAGTTATTATCCGTAGTGAAATGTTTGGGCAGTTCTGCCGTAATTTTAACGCCGCCGAGCGACGAAACTGACGCGCTAATTTTGCCACCATGGGCCTCAATAATTTGTTTACTAATTGATAGACCAAGGCCAGCACCTTGTGTTCGACGTCTACGTGAGGCATCTTCTCTAAACAAAGGTTCAAATAATGCCGCCGCATTCTCTTTCGCGATGCTTGGCGCTGAATCTTGGACAATAATAACGATAAAGGAAGGTTGATCTGAAACCACCAACTCCACGGTACCTGGCGCATCAGTATACTCACATGCGTTAACCAGCAGGTTAAGCATAAGCTGTTTCAAGCGCTGGTGGTCGGCGTTAATGGTGATGTTTGGTGGGCAAGTAAAGGTGAAGGTAAGCCCTTTTGTATCAAAAATATGCGCAAGGCTTTCGCTTTGTTGCAAGATTACTTGGCTCAAATCCACTGACGAGAAATGATAAGAAAGCCCGCCAATATCAGACAGTGATAATTGATATAAATCTTCAACCAATAAAGACAAGCGTGAGACCTCTTGGTCAAACGACGCCAGTTGTTTTTGGTCAAGAGGTCGAATCCCTGCCTTTATCAGTTCAATTTCGCCAGACAAAATGGTGAGAGGCGTACGAAGTTCGTGAGAGATATCTGCTAGCCACTGGCTTTTAGTATTTTTATGCGCTTCAAGGGTATTTCCTAATGTGTTTATATGCCGCATCAGCTCGCCAAATTCATCAGGGCGGTTTTCTGGCAAGGTGGTTTTATACTGGTGTGCAGTTAGGCCTTTTACGCTTTGTAATATAGCCTTAAAAGGGCTTAGCATGCGCGGCGTAACGCCTAATGCCAGTATAAGCGAGGCGATAAGCGACAAAAGGCCTATAAGGATAATGGCTTGCAGCTGTTGTTCAGAAAAAGCGCGAGCCACATCAGAATCTGGTGTCTTAGGCGGGTAACTGATAAGCCGACCTATGATCTGGCCATTAAATTCGAGTTTTACGCTTACTTCATTTCGTTCGTTTTCGTCTTCATACGACGCTTGCCCCGATACGACGTCCCCAGACGGATTAATGAGTAATGTAGGCGGACCGGCAGATACATCTTCAATTTGATGTCTAGGGGGAGGGAAGCCACCAGGTCGAGGTCGCATTCCAGGGCGTCGATGGGGCATGCCAGTAGGCGCTACACTCTCTATTTGAATGTTATCCCAACTGTTATTATTGTTGCGGTATTGTGTAATAAGCACACGACTTAAACTCATCAGGCGCTCTCGTTCCTGATTTTGAATGAATTCATTGAAGCCTTGCTCGAAGCTCCATCGTGCAAGTGCTAATGAAAGCGACAAAGACACACAGGTAAAGCCGACAAGAATAACAAGTAATTTATGGGATAGTTTCATTCTGCTGAGTATATCTATCCTTGTGCGTTGCTCACAATTGTTTCTGCTTTTATTCCCTTACTTCTACATGTTCTCTACACTGTATCTGCACAATTAACGCGTATGCTGAATGTGAGTTAGTTAATCTTCTTAGGAAAAGTCATGAAATTGTTAAAACTTGTATTCGTTGCCACACTTATTACTGGAAGTTTAAGTGCATTTGCCCAACAGGGCCGTCCGAATGGACCGCCACCTGAAGCTATTGAAGCATGTGAAGATAAATCTGAGGGAGATTCGGTCTCATTTGAAACCCGCCGCGGTGACAGCGTGGAAGGTACCTGTGAAATGGTTGAGGAGCAACTGGTAGCGGTTCCTGAAAATCATCGCGAACAGCGCTAATTCCCCGCTCTATCATTTCCATACCCATCCAAAAACGTAAACTGGCAGTGTAATAATACACCGTCAGTTTCTGCTTTGTTATTACAGAACGCTCTAACAAAAAAATACCAAATATGGCATACTCGTCAATCATTAAGCTGAGTATTTTTAGCGCGCCCCGTTGTTAGGTTTTTTTCACAGCGCATTGGCTTAAAATATTTTATTGGAGGCCTAGTATGCAATACAGTGACGAGCGCCTTAACGAACTAGTAAACGCCAGAAATTCAGAGGTTCCAGACGTATTTAGCGTCCAGTGTGATGGTATTGAACTTTATGTTCACGTTAGCCCTTACGTATGGATCCGCCCTTGGGAAGGACGTGACCACACGGCTTTTTCTGTGGGGCTAGCGCCAGGATGCCCTAATGCATGTCGGTTGTTCGGTAAAATTGATGTGCCTTACTTGCATATTTCGCTAGAGACACTTAAACAGGCAGCGGTTAAGCGTGTAACTGAAGCGGGAATATCGTTTTTAACAAAACGAGGCGCGGGGGTGAAAAGCTTTGCTATTCACCCAAGAGGTGGTTTGACGTCAGTAGATGAAAGCCGTGCTTATCAAGATGCTTACGTAAATGGCTACCGCTATGTAGTGCATGTTTATCAGTTACGGAGTGGGGGGCTTGGAAAGCGCTTTGCTGAATGGTTCTTTTTTGGAGAGCCAGAGCCGTCTGTGATCTTGACAAAATTACGTCGTCAGCAAGATAACCTTGCAGACTCAATGCATTTTGAAATATGTCAATTGTCTACGGAACTTCCTAAGTCGGCGTAAATCTTAATTAGTATAATAAACTATGGTTCACTTGTGAGCGTAATCATATCTATATAAAGTGAGTAAAAATCAAGTGGAGAGAGTTGTGAACTCTGAATCGGTAGTTGAACTTCGCAACTATGAAAAAAGCCAGTTAAAACAAGTTAGTGTTATTTCGGGTATTTCACCTAATGCCATGCGAAGGGTATTTGGTGGGTGGATATTATTTGCTGCATTAGTAGGAATAATTGTTTCTGTTGCACCAGATTTAGATAGTCAATTTATTGGTTTAACCCTGTTTGTTTTAGTGGCCTTCACAGTCGTAATGTTCTGGCAAAGCCGAATTTCTGAAGGGTGGCCAGCCATTATTTGCGATGACGACTATATAGGTGTGGTACGAGATCCTGTTCTGCGTGAATACGTGTGCGTCAAAAAAAGTATTATTACCGATGCGCAACCTTCATTGATTAAACCCAATAAAAAAGCGGTTGAAATGAGTTTAGATACTAGCGCACTTAGCGAAACCGATACCGCTATTTTGAAACAAGCGGTGTGGCCGCGAGAAGACAAACTTATTGGTCTTGCCCATTTTAAGCGTCGTGAAGAAGCATGCGAAAGCGTAATGTGGTGCGTAAATCACAATACAAAAGCAGTTAGGTCCGTTCCAATACGTCGTGTGCCTACCTAGTTGTAAGCCTTTTCAATATTAAGCCGCTTTATAGCGGCTTTTTACTTTCTGCATTCAGGCTTTTGGCTTCAGCTTCAATCGCGTTAGCAGCGGGTAGTGATCTGAGCCAATATCAGACAGTTTTCTAATGTCTTCCAGCATAAAATGACTCGAATGAAACACATGGTCCAATGGCCATTTAACTAGCGGGTAGTGGGCGTGAAACGTATTGAAAAATGCACGTCCTATTCTTGGGTCAAGCATACCGCTTATTTTCTTAAATTTTCTGGTAGTAGGCGACCATGCTACATCATTCAAGTCCCCAGCTACTATTATAGGCCCGTCTTTTTTAGCTATTTCATGGCCTACCATAGTAAGTTCGACATCTCTGGGCCTAGCCGTTTTGTTCTCAGTGGGGCTAGGTGGCTTTGGATGAAGGAAGTAAAGCGTCACATCTTGTCCATCCATATCGATAGTGACAAGCATGGAAGGCACATCATCTTCTACTAAATAGTTGAGCTTGGCCGTTTTCAGTGGGTATTTACTGTAAAGATGCATGCCATACAGGTTTTCCAAAGGGCAATGCTGCTGGTGAGGATGAGTTTCGTTTAGTGCCGATAGGGCTATTTCCCAGCGCTTGTTAGATTCAAGAGTAACGACGAAGTCTGGATTGGTGTCACGCACATGCTTTAATAGCTTGTCATAATCTTCATTGGGCATAAAGACATTGCTAGATAAAATACTAATACTCTCACCAGCATCTTGAGAAGATGCTTTAACCACTTCCTTTTTATAAAAGAAGGTATAAGGCAAGATCCAAATAGCTTGGTAAATCGCGCAGGCAATTAATCCAATATAAAGCAATGCGGTGATAAGCGTGTTCAAAGCGGAGAAATCCGATGGATACATAACCCCTCGGGCAATCAACACTATCACCATTAAGCCAAGTAGCTGTAGCCGTGGAAATTCCCATACCCTAACCAACCAATGCTTCGACGGGAGTGAAGGGGCTAAAGTGGCAGCGATAAGCAATATCGCCATGGTGTTCAGTAAAATATTCATTGTCGTTCCTGACTAAGTTGTTTTTTGCTTTGCTGTCTTGCTTGCGAACTCTTTAAACAAGACAAACTCGGCTATTGCTCGATTAATAATAAGTATATTGGTTAACGAATATTCAATTTTCGTTCCGGTTGAGCAAGATGTAAGTAAAAAATGCGCATAGGTCGAAAAGTTTGCAGAGATGTTAACAAGTGATAATTAAAGTGAAAGTGAAGTAAATTGTTATAAATCAGTCGGTTGCTGCGTTGGCTCGAGTTTCGCATTAGCTATTGGGAGTTTCAACAAAGGAGAACTGTTATGAAACGTACATTACTTTCTATACTTGTAGCGACCTCGATGACAACTGCAGCTTTTGCTGGTGACATGGAGACAGATAACAAATGGGAAAAAGGCGCTAAGGATGCGTGGATAGACGGCAAAGCCGAAGCAACACTACTATTCAACGGCAACCTTGATTCATTCGATATCAATACAGACGTAAACAACGGTAACGTTGTTCTGACAGGTAAGGTAGATCATTCAGTTGATAAGAAATTAGCAGAAGAGTTAGTTTCAAATATCGACGGTGTTATGTCAGTAGACAACCAGCTTTCTATTATTGAAGAGAAAGACATGGATAAAATGGCAAGCGACATGTCGGATGACGCTGAATCAGAATATGATGAGCAAACGGGCACGCTTACTGATGCCAAAATTGCTACTGTTATTAAAACTCGCCTATTAATGGATAGCGACATCTCTGGTTTCGATATTGATGTAGATGTTGAAGCCGGTAACGTTACACTAACGGGTAACGTAGACTCAGACGCCGAGCGTCAACTTGCTGTCGAAATAGCGAAAAATGCTTCAGATGTAAAAAATGTTGAAGATAATTTGCAAGTTATTACTGAAACAGCCATGAAACACTAAGCAGTTATTAGTAAGATGAAAGGGGCCAATCGGCCCCTTTTTTAATGTCTATCAAACCCTAGAATTCCATAATAACGCGATATATCGAGTAGTAAAGTGACATTTGCGCTTATTTCAACATGCCGTTTTTTCGCAGCAACATGTAGTATTTTCCCATCCAGTTTACAACTTTTGTCTTACAACCTTTGACGAATTTTCTTTCTAACCCTTGATGCGTATACTCTTCGCGGTAATCAGGTAGCAGTAAGAAATTTGGAACACAATGTGCAATACAAGTTGTAATTAAGTGTTTAAGTTACAACGTGCAGTAGTCATTTAGAACCAACGCGTTCTTACATGGATAATAGCAAGTTAGTATAAAAGGAAGTGAATGATGAAAGTATTAAATTGGTTAGTTTCAGGTGTGTTGATTTCACTGCTTATTGTGCTTGCAGGCGTGTTAACAAACAACATGGCTTATGTGGGTAAAGCGAACGCAGATGATTCAGACAAATCCCACCATGCCTCTATCGTAAAAGTAGAACGCATACTTGCTCAGACCGAGTTCGATGTATCTCAGAAGCGAGATTTATTACGTAAAACACGTATTGAGTTTTACCTTGCAGAAGCAAAGCAGGCGGACTTACGTAATTGGACATTTAAGCGTGATGATTTAATCGACCGCGCAAAGAACATTTTAGTCCATCACCAAACACAGTTTACTTCAACAACTACAGAGTTTGCGAGCATCTAAGCTCGCCAACTCTGCTTCATTTAATCTAGTATTAGTAAGTGGTTTAAAGCCCGCGTTGGGTTTCCAGATAAGTAGCAAAGCTGCCAAGCCAGTGACTTCCCATATAATGCATATCGTTTATCACAGCATCGACTCCCGCTACCTTATGTGATTGTGCTGCACTGTTAATTGCTGCAACACGCTTATCGTCTGACGGCAATGCAGAGGCAATACCTTCAAGCATCCATGCACGACTTAAATTTAAACCATCTAGATGCGCAAGTTTACCATCACTTTTATCCACTACAGTGGCTACGTTTATCCATGAACCATCGCCATCAATAGGAATGCTGGGTAAAAAAGCAGACAGCCATTTTGCATAACGCTCGCTTGAATATACTCGGCGCATCAAGTCAGCTTCTGCAACACACGGTGATAAGAAGTCCTGGCCTGATGGTTCGTAAGCTAGCGGGCAATTCACGTCATTGGCATATAACTTTGTGATGGTTTTGGTAAGCAAATTTTCAAATGCAACATCGCCAGCCGTGCGGCTCCAATCTAACATAAGCCCGAATGCAAACGCGGTTTGACTATGTTCGCCCACTCGAATAGGAAATGAAAGCTTAGGGAGCCAATCTGTTACGTTGGCGACGATTTTTTTCTCAAGTGGTAGTAGGGTGGTTAGCCACCGTTTAGCTTCGGGTGAATTCCACTCACGTAATTCACTGGTTAGTTGTAAAAACCAAGCAAGCCCATAGGGACGTTCAAAGCTTGTACCTGTACCCTCACGGTTAAAGTAAGCGACTTCACCAGCGATATTCTCTTCGGTAAAACTGATGTCGAGGTGTTTTATAATGTCCGGGTAGTGAGGCGTTTCTGGATATTGGCTCGCAATGCGGGTTAATAACCAATGCCCATGTACAGATGAGTGCCAATCAAAGCAGCCGTAAAACGCGGGATACAGCTGTTTAGGCGGCTTAACATGTTCGGCCCCTGTCATCATGTGTTTAATGATGTTTGGGTATTCTTTATGAACACAGGCTAATGCGAGTTGGGCGAAGCGGTTTGCTAACGTTAAGTCACTCGATGAGGCCTTTGTGTCGGCAGTGTTCGCCATCAGTGATGGTGAAACTAGGGTGAGTGCGAGTATAAGTTTACGAAGCAGGGTTAATTTCATAAAATAAATGCCAATGGGTTTTAAGAATGAAAGTGCCAAGTTATTTGCTGTAAGGGTAAAATAACTTGGCGGCTATAATGGGGCTATTTTCCAAGGCGCTTATAAAGTCTTTGGCAACGATGCGATATAAGCTTCAACAACGGTTTTTACAAAGATTTGGCAAGCTTCTGCTGTACCAGGGTTATATTCACCGTGATTGGTAATGTTGTTAGATAAGATACGAATACCAAGAAAAGGTACGCCATAAGCATGGGCAATTTGCGCTGCCGATGCTGATTCCATTTCCTCTACGCTGGTCCCTAGATTTTTGTGAAGCCATGCAATGCGATCAATTTCGTTATTCCAAAAATTACCGCTGCCGATGGTGCCTTTCACAACGTTTCCACTTTTATGTTCCTTGCTTAACGACATCGCAAGCTCAAGTAAGGTTTCATCACCTGCATAAAAACGAATTTTTTCAGCATCTGTTGCACTGTCACCTTCGCCGGCACTGCCTTCTGACGCCATTAAATCCATAGGGATCCAATTCAGAGGGCGAGAGCCTTCGCCCGCTTCTAGCTTAGGGGTTTTGAAATTACTCGCGTTTACGCTTTTTTCGCCCAATACGATATCACCAACGTTTAGCTTAGGATCGTGCCCACCGGATGTACCCTGATTAATAATGATTCTTGGTTGGTAGCGACTTATACCTATAGCCGTTGCCGCAGCAGTGTTCTCTAAGCCTTTTCCTGTTTTGGCGACCACGATAGGGTGCCCGTTTAACGTCCCCAAATAGAAGGTGGCGTTACCTGAATGTTCAATACGAACGTCGGTTAAAAGTGATGCGAAGTACTCTGCTTCAATTGGCATGGGTCCTTGAATCATGATTGGCGCTAATGGCGTTTCAGAAGCGGCTACTATTACACTTTTCATGGATGATTCAGCCATGCTGTTAAAGCAAAGTAGCGCAAAAAGCGCGGAAAAAAGAGGAGCGGTTATTTTCATTATTATTCCGTTGAAGTAAGCGTGGTAAGTAAAACTACAAGTGAAAGACACCTTTCATTTCTACCAGTTTGGTATGTGAATTACAATGTGTATAGGCAGTAGGTGCCCGTGATACAGAACGTTGAATACGCATAAAAAAGGCAGCCATTGGCTGCCTTTAAAAAGTATTAAGTAGGAGTAACGGTTATTCTACTTCAACAATTTTAAGCGTATTGGTTGCACCAATTTTTTCCATTTCATCACCGTATGTCAAAATGATGTTGTCGCCGCTTTGCACTAAACCTTTGGCTTTAAGTGCTGCAACGACATCATATTTTAATTGACCAGGTTCGCTTTTCGATGAATCGAAATAAACAGGCTTAACACCGCGGAATAAGGCCATAGTGTTTAATGTACCTTCATGGCGAGACATCGCAATGATAGGCAGCGAGGTAGTAATACGCGACATTAACTTAGGCGTGTTACCGCTTTCAGTTAACCCTACAATCGCTTTAACGCTGGGTAGGTGGTTTGCTGCGTATACTGCTGACAACGCAATTGATTCGCTAGTAGATGAGAAAAGCTCATCCATGCGGTGCTTAGAAATTTTAACGCTAGGGTGCGTCTCGGCACCTTCACAAACGCGCGCCATCGCTTGAACAGTTTCAATCGGGAAGCTACCTGCTGCAGTTTCAGCTGAAAGCATAACCGCGTCTGTACCATCTAGTACCGCATTGGCAACGTCCATAACCTCTGCGCGCGTAGGCATAGGGCTATCAATCATCGATTCCATCATTTGCGTTGCTGTAATAACAATTTTGTTAAGCTGGCGTGAACGGGCAATAAGCTTTTTCTGAACACCCACTAGCTCGGCGTCACCAATTTCAACACCTAGGTCACCACGCGCAACCATCACCGCATCTGATGCACTGATAATGTCTGTGATAGCTTCATCAGTGGCTACTGTTTCAGCACGCTCTACTTTAGCGCAGATTTTTGCATAACAGCCTGCTTCTTCAGCTAGCTTTCTTGCGTAATTAAGATCTTCACCACTACGAGGGAATGAAACCGCAAGGTAATCAACGCCAATTTCAGCAGCCGTGATAATGTCTTTCTTATCTTTTTCAGTAAGGGCTTCAGCTGACAAACCACCGCCTTGACGGTTAATGCCTTTATTGTTTGATAATTTGCCACCAACAGTTACTTCTGTTAGTACTTTACGACCTTCTACGCCGGTGACTTTAAGTTGAATACGACCGTCATCAAGTAACAAAATATCGCCAGCACTTACGTCATCAGGTAGTGCTTTATAGTCGATGCCAACTTGCTTGGCATCGCCCGCATCGCGGTCTAGTTCAGCATCAAGTGTAAAGCTATCGCCAATAGACAACTTAACCGCGCCTTCAGCAAAACGAGCAACACGAATTTTTGGCCCTTGCAAATCGCCTAAAATGGCAACGTATTTACCTAAGTTTTTAGCCGCTTCTCTTACGCGTTTCGCACGCTCGATATGATCTTCCGCCTGGCCGTGTGAAAAGTTCATACGAACCGTGTTCGCACCGGCGGCAATTAGTTCTTGAATTTTTTCGAGTGAATCAGTGGCAGGGCCAAGCGTTGCAAGAATTTTCGTTCTTCTGGTCATTAGGAGTCCGTCGCAATTTTTAAGTGATGTAGCACAAGTAGATATATGGCTAGCCTGCGTATTTTGTACAAAGGTTAACCTGTAATCGCTTTACGTAATTTTATTACAGAATAGTAGATGAATCTGACATAAATGTGAATGAAAGATGAAGAAATGGGAACTGAGCCGACCAGTTGCGTCATTCATCTCAATAATAGAGTGTTAATGCCATCCACTGCCTTTTCTGTATTTTAAATAATCAATAGTTAAGCTTGTTTCCACTTAACTAGGGTAGCAGGTATGGCGAAAAAATGTGGTTAATTACCGAAGAGAGTAGGGAGCGGGGCATTTACCGAAGTATTACAAGTATAGCGAACCCGAGTTAGGCACCAATGCACGTATTGGTAGGCTAACTCGAATGCGTGAAGCAGCAGTACTTATTCGTTGCGCTTTTCGTAGCGAGAACCGCGCAAGGTATCTTTCACCCGCTTTAAATTCTCTCTAAACTTATTACCGCGTCGTAACGTGAACCCTGTAGCAAGCACGTCTATGAGCGTAAGTTGCGCAATACGTGATGCCATTGGCATATACATATCAGTATCTTCCGGCACCTCAAGCGACAATACATACGTACATTCATGTGACAATGGGCTGTCGGCTGACGTTATACCAACCACCGTTGCATCGTTCATGCGGGCAATCTGTGCAATCTCTACCAAGCTTTTGGTTCGGCCGGTATGTGAGATAAGCACCACAACATCGCCAGTAGAACAATTCATGCAGCTCATGCGCTGCATCAAAATGTCTTCAAAGTAGACCACTGGCACATTGAAACGGAAAAATTTGTTTAGTGCATCGTGTGCCACAGAGGCTGATGCGCCAAGTCCAAAAAACGATATCTTTTGTGCTTGAGTTAACAAATCTACAACGCGATTAACCACTTGCACGTCTACAGACTGTCGCGCAACTTCAAGAGAAGCCATGGTCGATTCGAAGATTTTGTTGGTATAATCTTCTGGCCCATCGTTTTCATCAACATGACGGTTTACGTACGGCGTTCCATTTGCGAGACTTTGTGCTAAATGAAGTTTAAAGTCTGGAAAGCCTTTCGTATCTAAACGTCGACAAAAGCGGTTAACTGTCGGTTCACTAACATCCGACATTTTGGCCAAGGTTGCTATACTCGAGTGAATAGCTGTTTGCGGATTCGCAAGGATCACATCAGCCACTTTTCGTTCTGATTTGCTGAATGACGCTTTATTTTGTGTAATTTTTTCTAAAATATTCATACAGAAAGCAATTAGTAAGGGAAAATTGATGTAGGTTACCCGACTCATAGTACCCAATGTGACGGAAGTGACAAGAAAAATGTAATTTTTTGACATTTTTTATCATTTCTGGGGAACAAAAGGGGCCAAGTTAGGGTACTAACCCGTTAATATATAGAAATGAGATTCAATAGTTTCCAAAAGTTGTAATTTTACTACATTTGGTGTTAACTATATGCTAATAACACGTGGATGGCGTTAGAAGGTACGTCTACCTCACGTTAGTTTCACACATACATTTAAAAGGTCGACGAAAATGGTATTGGAAAATTCCTACGAACCCTGTGATTTCGTGCTCTTTGGCACATTGGGTGATCTTTCACGACGCAAATTACTGCCGTCATTATATCAGCTTGAAAAAGCAGAGCTTATCCACCCAGACACAACGATTGTTGGCGTAGCTCGCCACGAAATGGAATTAGAAGACTATATCGCTGAGGTGCATACAAACTTAGTTAAGTTTGGTGATAAAGAGCTTTGTGAGCAAACGTGGGAGCGCATGAAAGCGCGTCTTCATTATGCATGTGTCGATATGAAAGATATCGCTAGCTACTGCGTTTTAGAAGACCATGTTGACCCTGCTCGTACTATGGTGTGTTATTTAGCAACACCGCCTTCTATTTATGGCGATATCTGTCGTGGTTTACACGGCTGTAAAATCATCGACTCGAGTGTGCGTGTGGTACTTGAAAAGCCAATTGGCCATGACCTTGAGTCTTCAAAAGTAATTAATGAGCAAGTTGCCGAATACTTCGACGAGAAACAAATTTATCGTATCGATCATTACCTTGGTAAAGAAACGGTACTTAACCTTGTTGCACTTCGTTTTGCTAACTCTATCTTCGCGACCAACTGGGATCACAACTGTATTGACCATGTTCAAATTTCAGTTGCAGAATCGGTAGGTATTGAAGGCCGTTGGGGCTATTTCGACGACGCAGGTCAAATGCGTGATATGGTGCAAAACCATTTGCTTCAAATTTTAAGCTTAGTGGCCATGGAGCCACCTACAACACTGGATGCTGACAGCATTCGTGATGAAAAGCTTAAAGTACTTAAAGCACTGCGCCCGATTAATTCAACGAACATTAGCGATAGCACGGTTCGTGGACAGTACACAGCAGGTTTTGTTAAAGGTGAAGAAGTACCAGGCTACTTGGAAGAAGAGGGTGCTAACACTCAAAGTAGAACGGAAACCTTCATTGCTATTAAAGCAGAGATTGATAACTGGCGTTGGGCGGGTGTTCCGTTCTACCTTCGTACTGGCAAGCGTATGCCATCGAAAGTCAGTGAAGTGGTTATCTACTTTAAGCGTCAGCCACACAATTTGTTTGGCGATAGCTTTAAAAACTTGCCACCTAACAAACTGGTAATTCGACTTCAGCCTGATGAAGGTGTTGAAATTACCGTAATGAACAAAGTGCCTGGCTTAACCAGCTCTGGCTCTATGGATTTACAAAAATCAAAATTGAACTTGAGCTTCTCTGAAGCCTTTGCTGACGATCGTATTCCTGATGCCTATGAAAAGCTGCTTCTTGAAGTCATGCTAGGCAATCAAGCGCTGTTCGTTCGCCGTGATGAAATTGAACAAGCCTGGACATGGGTTGATTCAATTTTAGAAGCATGGAAATCGTCTAATGAACCACCAGAGCCTTATCAGGCAGGTACGTGGGGACCGGTAGATTCAATTGGCCTTTTGGCACGCGCGAATCGCAGTTGGTACGAAAGCAAAACGGTAAAGAAGAAGAAATAATATGGCTTTAACAACTCTTTCATTCGATACACCCGATGCGCTCACCTCAGCCTTTGCTGAAGACTTGGTGAGCATTCTTAAAACTGGCATTAAAACTCGCGGGCGTGCTTCGCTTGTGGTGAGTGGCGGCAGAACGCCTCTTGCGCTGTTTAAGCAGTTGAGCGAAACCGACATAGAGTGGGACAAGGTAGATATAACCCTTGCTGATGAACGTTGGGTGGAAGAAGGTCATGAAGCCAGTAACACCAGTTTAGTAAAAGCGAACCTTATTCAAAATAAAGCCAGTGCAGCACATTTCGTTGAATTAAAAAGCGACGTTGCTGATGCTAGCGAAGGCGTAAATGCTGCTGAAAAAGCGATTGCAAGTATGTCCCAGCCTTTTGATGCGCTAATTTTAGGCATGGGTGAAGACGGTCATACCGCATCACTATTCCCCTGTTCTGAACAAGTCAATGATGGCTTGAGCATGAACAGTGGCCGCACATGTATTGCTGTACAACCTACAACTGCACCCCATCAACGTATTTCACTTACGTTGCCGGCGTTGCTAAACAGTCGACATATTTTTCTGCATTTAACCGGTGATAAGAAAAAGCAGGTTCTGCTTGATGCACTGGATAATGCTACCGAAGCGCAAAAGCCCATCACGGCCGTGGTAAACAGAGCCCCGGTAACCTTGATGTGGGCGCCATAGGAGACAATGATGGATTCAAGAATTGCAGAAGTTACGCAGCGTATTATAGAGCGTAGCAAAGACAGCCGTAAGGCATACTTAGAAAAAATTGAACACGCACGCCGCCAAGGTCCTCACCGCGGTGTGCTTTCGTGCGGAAACCTAGCTCATGGTTTCGCGGCTTGTGGAACAGAAGATAAATCTGATCTGCGCTCGATGACAAAAGCAAACGTGGCGATTGTATCTGCTTACAACGACATGCTTTCAGCGCATCAGCCATACGAAACGTATCCTGCGATTATTCGCGATGCAGTAAAAAGTGTAGGCAGTGTGGCTCAGTTTGCTGGCGGTGTTCCCGCTATGTGTGACGGTGTTACTCAAGGTCAAACCGGTATGGATTTGAGCTTAATGAGCCGCGACAATATTGCCCAAGGTGCTGCTATTGCGCTTTCGCATAATATGTTCGACTCAACCCTTATGCTAGGTATTTGCGATAAAATCGTACCTGGATTATTAATGGGTGCGTTAAGCTTTGGTCACTTGCCAACAGTATTTGTGCCAGCTGGTCCTATGCCTTCTGGCTTACCGAATAAAGAGAAAGCGCGTGTTCGCCAAGAATATGCAGAAGGTAAAGTAGGGCGTGATGCGCTACTTGAAGCTGAATCTCAGTCTTATCACTCTGCTGGTACATGTACTTTCTACGGTACAGCAAACTCTAATCAGCTAGTGGTAGAGATGATGGGCCTTCATTTACCTGGCTCTTCGTTTGTAAACCCAGGTACAGAGCTTCGTGATGCCCTAACGAAAGCGGCCTCTATTCAAGCAACACGTATTACTGACCTGGGCGATACGTACCGTCCAATCGGTCATATTGTTGACGCAAAAGCCATTGTGAATGGTTTAGTAGGCTTGCTAGCAACAGGTGGTTCCACAAACCACACCATGCACTTAATTGCTGTTGCACGTTCAGCCGGTTACATCATTAACTGGAATGATTTCTCAGATATTTCTAATGCTGTGCCTTTACTTACTCGTATTTACCCTAACGGTTCTGCCGACATCAACCATTTTGTAGCTGCTGGCGGTATGTCATTGCTTATCAAGCAATTGCTAGATGCTGGGTTGTTGCATAACGACGTTAATACTATTTGTGGTGAAGGACTAGACTTCTATACCAAAGAGCCAATGTTGAAAGACGGTGAGCTTGAATGGCGTGACGGTCCTACCGAGTCTTTAGACAAAGAAGTGCTCGCCACAGTAGAAACGCCGTTTAAACCAGATGGTGGATTAAGTGTGCTGGAAGGTAATCTTGGTCGCGGTGTAATTAAAACATCAGCGCTTCGCACTCCACATTGCACTATTAAAGCGCCAGCGGTTGTGTTTGAAGATCAGTTCGACTTAGACGCTGCCTTTAAAGCGGGCGACTTAGACAAAGATTGCATTGTTGTAGTTCGTTTCCAAGGGCCTTCGGCTATTGGTATGCCAGAATTGCATCGTTTAACACCCCCTCTTGGTGTGTTACAAGACAAAGGCTTCAAAGTGGCCTTGGTCACTGACGGACGTATGTCTGGTGCCTCAGGTAAAGTGCCAGCCGCAATCCATGTTACCCCAGAAGCCTATAAAGGCGGTTTGCTTGCAAAAGTAGAAGCGGGTGACTTGATTGAGCTTAATACAGAAACAGGCGCATTAACGTTGCACGTTGATGAAGCTACCCTTGAAGCCCGTGAAGCGAAACCTGCCGATATTGGTCACCACCATATTGGAATGGGCCGAGAAATGTTCGGCGGCATGCGTGCTATCCTTACCGGTGCTGAAGAAGGTGCATGCTCGTTGTTCTACAACCAGGAGCAGGCGCTATGAGCCAGAAGTTTGTGGCCGATGTAGGGGGCACTAACATTCGCGTAGCTCGGGTTACCGAAACAGGTGTAACCGATATAAAGAAATACATGTGTAATGATTTTGCCAGTATCGATTTGGCAATTTCACAGTATTTTTCTGAAATGCCTGAATACCAATTCACCGAAGGGTGTATTGGTATTGCTTGCCCGGTATTGGGCGACCAAGTCGTGATGACAAACCATAGCTGGGCGTTTTCGCAAAATGCGCTATGTTCGCAGTTAAAATTAGATTCATTATTTGTGATTAACGATTTTACCGCAGTGGCACATTCATTACCGGTTTTGAACGACTCACAAGTGGTTCAAATTGGTGATGGCACGGCGAAAACCGGTGGTAACATTGCGGTATTTGGCCCGGGTACTGGCTTGGGTGTAGAGCATATCACGATGACCTCTACGGGGTGGCAAACCCTAGACGGCGAGGGCGGTCATGTTGACTTCTCTCCTGTTGATGAAACCGATGTTGTGGTATGGCGTCACCTGCAAAAAAGCTTCGGCCGCGCTTCTGCTGAAGAAGTAATGTCTGGCAGGGGATTACATAATATTTATACCGCACTGGCACAAGATGCAGGTAAAGAAGCCACATTCGCTGAACCTGCTCAAATTACAGAAGCCGCATTAGCCGGTACCTGTGATATTGCAGCCGCTACCTTAACGCAGTTCTGCAGAATTATGGGCAGCTTTGCGGGTAATTTGGCGTTAAATATGGCCACAACAGGTGGTATTTTCATCGGCGGTGGTATTGCAAACCGTTTCCCTGAATTCATTCAAAATAGTGACTTTAGAGCTCGTTTCGAAGCGAAAGGACAAATGAAGCACTATGTGAAAGATATTCCTACTTATTTGATAGCAGAGCCTGATCACGGCTTATTAGGTGCAGCTGCTTATCTTCAACAACATACTGCGAGCTGATTTATGACAAGTAAATGGAAATATTCGCCAGCTGATATCTTTGCTGCTGGCCCTGTTGTACCTGTATTGGTTATCAACGACGTGGAAAAGGCAGTTCCGCTAGCAAAAGCCCTTATGGCAGGTGGCATTAAAGTATTAGAAGTTACGCTTCGTACGCCTGCTGCTATCGACGTTATTAAGCGTATTGCTGACGAAGTACCTGATTCTTTAATTGGTGCTGGTACGGTAACGAATGCACAGCAGCTTAAAGCGGTTATTGAAGCAGGTGCTAAATTTGCAATTAGCCCTGGTATGACAGCTGATTTATTAAAAGCGGGTATGGAAGCAGAAATACCGCTAATTCCAGGTATTTCATCAACGTCTGAACTTATGAAAGGGAAAGACGCGGGTTACACCCATATGAAATTCTTCCCAGCTGAAGCGTCTGGTGGTGTTAAAGCGATTAAAGCGATCAGTGGTCCATTTCCAGAATTTACGTTCTGCCCAACAGGTGGCATTGGCCCAGGTAACTACAATGATTACCTAGCCCTTAAGAACGTTGTTTGTGTTGGTGGCTCGTGGTTAGCGCCAGACGATGCTATTGAGTCAGGTGATTGGTCACGTATTACGCAACTTGCTAAAGAAGCGGTTGCGGGTGCCAACATCAGGTAATTAAAAAGCATTAAAAAAGCCCCGGTAATGGTGACTGATATGACGTCACTTATTATCGGGGCTTTTTTATTTACGCCAATAAACGGCTCGCTAGCGCATTACTTTATTTAAGCCGTTAAACGGCTCGCTAGCGCAACACAGGCGTTATCGTTTGCACCATGGCGTGAGACTCACTTGGCTGTAGTGTCTTGCCTTGGGTGATAGACGACTCTACACAAAGCATATGTTTGTACCCGAACGGATCCATATCAGAAATTGAAGCAGCACTCTGCCATGGGTTCCAGACCACCAATGAGTCGTGGCCTTTTGAACCAACATCAGTAAATGGTTTATCGTTTACCACAATAGACGCTTTTGCTACCGGGCTCATATGAATACGGTCAGTTTCACCGGTAAAAGTATAATTTTCCGGTGTGGGCTTTACCGCCCAGTCATCGAGCTTATCTTTATAGTCACCGGTTACACCTTCAAGGCGAACCGCTTGAATATGATCAACATGGAAGTAACTGTGTAACGCGCAGTTGTAAATAAATGGCACTACGCCTGTATTTTCAGTTATTAGCGATACAGTAAGAGCGTTACCTACAGTAATCGATAGGGTAACCGCACAGTCATATTCAAATCCTTCCGCTCGAGTGAAGGAAGGAGTAAGCGTAATATGCGTGCCAGCTTCATCTTCACTTGATGAAGTTAACTGCCACACTTGTGTGCGCAAAAAACCATGGGCAGGCAGCTCACCTTTCGCTTTACCATGATCGTCACTAAACCATGGCCAACACACAGGTATGCCGCCCCGAATGGGCCGCTCCCCGTTAAGGTAGGCATGGGGGCTTACCCATAAGCGTTCTTGACCATCTTTTTTGGGAATAAAAGATAAAACATGTCCGCCAAATAAACTGATTTTTGCTGAACCGAGGTGGTTATCGACCTCTAAAAACGTCAATCCGTTTGATTCGCTTACTTGCAATGATTCTGTTGACATAAATCCTCCATGAAGCAACGTGTTGATTGTACCGTAGTCGAGATTTCCACAAGGTCCCGCATTACCATTTAATAATGGCTTATTGTGCAATGAAAACAAAAAAGGTGCGAATAGTATTCGCACCTTTTTTCAGTCTATTAACAATGTCTTTAATAACTGAACAACAAAGTTGCCGTTATCGATAAACCTGATTACTTAGAAATGTGAGCAACCAAGTCTAGAACTTTGTTTGAATAGCCCCATTCGTTGTCGTACCAAGAGATAACTTTTACGAATGTGTCGGTAAGTGCAATACCCGCTGTTGCATCAAAAATTGATGTATTGGCGTTGCCGATAAAGTCATTTGATACTACTGCGTCTTCAGTGTAGCTCATGATACCTTTCAGCTCGCCTTCAGATGCTTCTTTCATTGCCGCACAAATAGCGTCGTAGCTAGTTGGTGTTGCTAGGTTAACGGTAAGGTCAACCACTGAAACGTTTGGCGTTGGTACGCGGAAAGCCATACCTGTTAGCTTGCCGTTAAGTGCAGGAATAACTTTACCTACTGCTTTAGCAGCACCAGTTGACGATGGAATGATGTTTTGGCCAGCGCCACGACCACCGCGCCAGTCTTTCATAGAAGGACCGTCAACGGTTTTCTGAGTAGCTGTAGTCGCGTGAACTGTTGTCATTAGGCCGTCTACAATACCGAACTTATCGTTAAGTACTTTAGCTAGAGGCGCTAAACAGTTAGTGGTGCACGATGCGTTCGAAACAATAGTTTCACCCGCGTAGCTTTCATCGTTAACACCCATAACGAACATAGGGGTGTCGTCTTTAGAAGGTGCAGACATAACGACTTTCTTCGCACCAGCCTCAATGTGCTTAGCAGCAGTTTCTTTTGTTAAGAATAAGCCAGTTGATTCAACTACCACGTCCACATCTACTTCATTCCATTTAAGGTCTGCAGGATCTCTTTCAGAGGTGATGCGGATAGTTTTGCCATTTACAACTAAGGCGTTGTTGTCTACTGTAACTTCACCGTCGAATAAACCGTGCGTTGAGTCGTATTTTAATAAGTAGGCAATGTAATCTGTATCTAATAAGTCGTTAATAGCAACTACTTCGATGTCTTCACGGGCAGCAGCCGCACGCATTACTAAGCGACCAATGCGACCAAAACCGTTAATACCGATGCGAATTGTCATGACGTACCTCGATTATTTTTGAATATGAAAATAAATTACGTAAAGTATGGATCAAAATGCCATAATTGGCAAAACAAAAACGCTAAACTGTTGGAAAATTACGAACAACAGCTTATGCAATCGTATTCAGTTTTCATAGCGCGACTGTTTCTAGAATAATGTTAATATTTTGTACGTATAAGCAAATTTGCTTTGTGCAAATTAAGCGTGCCTCTCACAGGAATACAGGAACAAGTTACGATGACACAAGATCTTCTGCAACAACTGGTTGAAATGCGTGGAATAGAGACTCAATACGTCGACGCATGGGGCAAACCAGCAACCATCGCAGAGTCAAGTAAAGCCAAATTACTTAACGTGCTGGGTTATGACACCGCCAGTGAAGAAAAGATTCAATCGCAAATTATAGACGACATTAGCTCAGTTTGGTTATCTCCTCTGAACCCTGTTCAAGTGGTTCGTAGCGATGAGGCTATTGTTATCGTTGTGCGCCTACCTATAGAACTTGTAAACGATGAACATGTCATTACAGTTCACTGTGAAAACGGAAAAATTGAAAAGCATACGTTTACACCGGTAGACCAAGAAATGACGACGATGGCGCACATCGATGAGGTGGAGTTCCATGAATACGTGGTGTCTTTGCCACTTAACTTGCCGCTGGGTTATCACACCATGGCGTTAAGTGCTGACGATGATCAATTTGCAGAGTCTCGCATCATTGTTGCACCAAAAGCCTGCTTCACCCCAGAGCCTATTGCCGCGGGTAAAAAGATTTGGGGTTTGAGCGTGCAACTTTATTGTGTGCGCAGTGAAAAAAACTGGGGAATAGGGGACTTCACCGACCTTGCAACGCTCATTGAAAAAGCGGCAGGCGTAGGGGCAGATTTTATCGGGCTTAATCCTATTCATGCACTTTACCCTGCTAACCCAGACGCGTGTTCTCCTTATGGTCCTAGTTCTCGCCGCTGGCTAAACTACTTGTACATTGATGCTTCTGCTGTTGAATGCTTTGATGATGAAAGTGTTCAAGCCGTGGTGAATGCAGAAGAATTCCAAAAAACGCTAAGCCATGCTCGTGCAACTGAACATGTAGATTATGAGGCTGTCGCGCATATCAAATTGGCGGCGTTAAAAGCGGTATTTGATGTCTACGATGCTCGCCATCTTCGTAAAAATACCAAGCAAAATAAAGCATTTAAAGCGTTTGTTACCGAAGGTGGTGAAAGCCTAGATATGCTGGCGGTATACGATGCGCTTCAGTCACACTTAAAAGCGAAAGGAAAAGACTGCTGGGGGTGGCCTGTATTCCCTGAAGAATACAAAGACTACCACAACCCTGCTGTTGCGAAATTCAAAAAGGCGAATGCTGGTAATGTGAAGTTCTACCTATTTTTACAATGGATAGCAGCGCAACAGTTAGAAGCGGCAAGCAGCAAAGCCACTGAGTGCGGTATGACCATTGGTTTATATCGAGACCTTGCGGTAGGGGTGAGTGAAGGTAGTGCTGAAATTTGGGGCAACAAAGATTTATACTGCGTTAACGCTAGCGTAGGTGCACCACCTGATATTTTAGGGCCTTTGGGGCAAAACTGGGGGCTTCCTCCTATGGATCCTCGCAAGCTCTACGAACAGGCTTACCAGCCAATCATCGACTTATTTGCAGCCAATATGGCGTCGTCGGGCTCTCTTCGTATAGATCACGTAATGGCACTGCTACGTTTGTGGTGGGTAGTTAAAGGTGATGATGCGAAAGAGGGCGGTTATGTCTATTACCCGGTAGATGATTTATTGGGTATTTTGGCCCTTGAAAGTCATCGTAACCAAAGCTTAGTGATTGGTGAAGATTTAGGCACCGTGCCTGAAGAGATTCGCAGTAAGTTGGCAGACAATGGTGTGTATTCCTACCGTGTTTTCTTCTTTGAGCAAGCCGAAGATGGCGGTTTCTTCTCGCCTAGCCATTACCCTGTGCAGTCTATGTCTACACTTACTACACACGACATGCCTACGCTTATAGGTTACTGGCATTGTCTTGACTTGGCGCTTGGCAAAGATATTGGCCTTTATCCAACAGACGATATTTTACAAACCTTGTACGCCGATCGCCATGCAAACAAACAGTCAATATTAGATTCATTACACGGTCATCATTCAATTCCTGAGAATGTTGGAAGAGATGTGAATACTACTGGCATGACTGGCGAACTTAGTAAAGGAATGCAAGTGCATATGGCTGGTGGCTCAAGTGCTTTATTAAGCTTGCAGCTAGAAGACTGGTTACAAATGGACAAGCCCGTAAATATTCCAGGTACTTTCAATGAGTACCCTAACTGGCGTAGAAAGCTGACCAAGAATGTTGAGGCTATTTTCGAGACTCATGATATAACAGAGTTGGCAGCTCAATTAACGCAAGCACGTAAACAAGCGAGTGCTTAAGTTATAATTTTTATTTTTTAAAGTGAATATGTTGGCGTGCAAATACGCGCGCCTTTGCCTAATATTAGGGCAGTAAACCCGCGTTTTCTTGCGGGTTTTTAATAGGAGTAGCAGATGCAGGTAACGCGGGTAAAGCAGATAGCGCAGCAATTAGAGCATGCAACATGTTCTCAGCCGTTTTCCGTTCTTGGGCCAATTGAAACAGGAAGTAAAACTAAGATTCGAGTATGGCGTCCAGACGCATCATCCATCGAAATAAGTTGGCCAGATACCGCATTGCCAAAGGTTATGCTGAAACCGCTCACTGAAGCTGGTTTATTCGAGGGTGAAATTACAAAGGCCCAAAGTGCGCAGGTTTATTGGGTGACTATCCACAATAAAGCCGATAGCTACATCTATTGTGACCCTTATCAATTCGTTGATAATGCATACCACGCTGTGCATTACATCGACAGCAAACCAGAAAACCTATATCACCAAGCCGGTGCTCAACTCATCACTGTTACGCCTGAAAAAGGGGAGGCACTCCCTGCCACTCGTTTTTGCGTGTACGCGCCAAACGCTTCTTCAGTTTCATTAATTGGTGACTTTAACCAATGGGACGGACGCTTACATCCAATGGAAAAAACCTCATTGGGCTATTGGGTATTGGTTGTTCCAAACCTAGGCGAAGGTGAACGTTATAAGTATCAAATTAAAGACGCCCACGGGCATGAATTACCGCACAAAACCGATCCTCTAGGGTTTAGCGCTGAGCAATACCCTTCTCATGCGTCAAAGATATTTAACCACGATAAGTACCAGTGGAACGATGATGCATGGCTAGCATCTCGTAAACAAAATAAATATGCCAACCCTATGAGTATTTACGAAGTGCACTTAGGCTCGTGGAAGCGCCCTGACGCAGACAGTGGTCAGCGTTATTTAACTTATGAAGAGTTGGCCGACGACCTCATTCCTTACGCAAAAGAGATGGGCTATACCCATCTAGAGTTATTACCGGTTTCAGAGTTTCCCTTTGATGGTTCGTGGGGCTATCAGCCAGTGGGCATGTTTGCGCCAACTAGCCGTTTTGGTAACCCTGATGCATTTAAATACTTTGTCGATAAATGCCACCAAGCTGATTTAGGGGTGATTATTGATTGGGTGCCTGCACATTTCCCGGAAGACGGCCATGGTCTTGCGCGCTTTGATGGAAGCCATGTTTATGAATATGAAGATCCAAGGCGAGGTTGGCATCCGGATTGGAATTCGTGCATTTATGATTTTGGCAAACAGACCGTTCGCCAGTTTCTCGTCGCCAATGCGTTATTCTGGTTAGACAAATTTCACGTGGATGGATTACGAGTCGATGCGGTTGCTTCTATGCTTTATCTCGATTATTCCCGTAATGAAGGCGAGTGGATCCCGAATGTGGATGGCGGGAATGAAAATTACGAAGCCATTAGCCTGCTACGCTGGATGAATGAAGAAGTATATAAACACTATCCTGACGCCATGACTATTGCCGAAGAATCTACGTCCTTCCCGAAAGTATCACGGCCTGTGTTTGAAGGTGGATTAGGTTTTGGCTTTAAGTGGAATATGGGCTGGATGCACGATTCGCTAACGTATATTGCCAAAGATCCTGCTTATCGTAATTACCATCATGGTGAAATTACCTTCAGCATGGTTTATTCCTTTGACGAAAATTTCGTGTTGCCTATTTCTCATGATGAAGTGGTGCATGGCAAAGGCAGCTTATTGCACAAAATGCCCGGTGACGAATGGCAGCAGGCCGCTAACGTGCGGTGCTATGCTGGCTTTATGTATGGGCACCCTGGCAAGAAGTTAAATTTCATGGGCAATGAATTTGCACAAAGCAAAGAATGGAACCATGACACCAGCTTAGATTGGCACCTTCTGGAACATAAAAAACACAAAGGTATTCAAAGCTTATACAAAGCATTGAATCAGTTTTATACCAGCACTCCTGCTATGTACGAACAAGATCACAGTCATCATGGTTTTGCCTGGGTTGACCATGAAAATGCCGACCAAAGTGTGGTGTCTTTTGTTCGCACGTCGCTAGATGGTAAGCAAAAAGTCTATGTTATTTGTAACTTTACGCCTATACCAAGAGAACATTACCGCGTAGGGGTAGATGGGGCCGGCGAGTTGGCACTTGCACTAAATACTGATAGTCAGGTATTTTGGGGGAGCGATTATCCTGTGGACAGCCATGTCACGCCTACGCCGGTAGCATGGAATAACCGAGACCACTCGATCAGTATTAATTTGCCCCCTTTATCTACCGTATTTTACATTACGAAATAGGAATTACGTTGGACGCGAAACAGAACGTCACAAAGGTAAACCATGTTTTATTAGGTGAAGCGTTTCCATTAGGTGCTACGCCTTATGATGATGGGTGCAACTTCGCTGTTTATGCGCCAGATGCGAAAGCGGTGGCGTTATGTCTCTTTCACAACGATACCGAAGAACCTATAGAAGAAATATTGCTGCCTGAAAAAAGCGGCGATATTTGGCATGGTTTCTTTCCCAATGTAAAAGCAGGTCATTTATATGGCTATCGAGTGGAGCGCGGCGAAGGGCAACTGCACGGTGTGCCCACCGATAAATTGCTTATCGACCCTTATGCAAAAAAACTAAGCAGACCCATTCATTGGGATGCTAGGCAGTATAAATTCGACTCGCAATTTATGGTGCCTAAGTGTGTGGTGGTGGCAGACGCCGATTACCCTGAAAGTGTTATTCGCAAGGTCGAGATCCCAAAACACAAACGTATTGTTTATGAAGCGCATGTGAAAGGGTTAACAAAGTTACACCCCGATGTGCCAAAAGAACACAGAGGTAAGTACCTTGGGGCAAGCCACCCCGCGGTTATTGCCCACCTAAAAGCGCTAGGTATTACCACGGTTCAGTTCATGCCAATGTGCTCCTTTATGCCAGAGCCTTACATTACGGAAAAAGGGTTAACGAATTACTGGGGCTATAACCCAGTTAACTTTTTCGCGCCGGAACCTCGTTATGCCAGCAAAGATGCTTTGGCCGAAATTAAGCATATGGTTGATGAATACCATAAAGCGGGGCTTGAGGTGATTGTAGATGTGGTTTACAACCACACGGCAGAGGGCGGTAAAGGCGGCCCTATTTTGTCATACAAAGGTTTCTGCCCATATCAAGCGTATCTGTTAGAGCAAACTAAGCGGGGAGAGTTGGTTTATTCTAATCACTCTGGATGCGGTAACACTGTGCATACGTCTCATCCTTACATGATGACCCTCATTTTAGACGCCATGCGTTTTTGGGCAACCACTATTGGTGTAGATGGTTTTCGTTTCGACTTAGCGGTAACCCTTGGACGAGAGCCACAAGCTTATAATAAATATGCTGGGCTAATTCGCGCCATCGGGCAAGACCCCGTATTAAAGCAAACCGTTTTACTAGCCGAGCCCTGGGACATTGGGCTTGGTGGCTATCAGGTGGGTAACTTCCCCACGCCATGGCTAGAAGTGAACGATAAGTACCGAGACACGGCACGTGCGTTTTGGCGCGGTGATGAAGGCTTAGCAGCCGATTTTGCTACTCGCTTTATGGGTTCTCGCGACCTATTTCATAAAGGCTACCGGCATATTTCCACATCGGTGAATAACATCACCTACCACGATGGTTTTACCCTACATGATTTAGTGAGTTATGCCGATCGCCATAACCTAGCTAACCTAGAAGAAAATCGTGATGGTCACGGGCATAACTTATCAGCTAACTATGGCGTTGAAGGTGAAACCCAAGATAAAAATATATTGGCACTACGTGAACGCCAGAAGCGTAATTTATTTGCCACGCTTATTTTCTCACAAGGCACGCCACATATTTTAGGGGGCGACGAACTAAGTCGCACGCAAAACGGTAACAACAACGCCTATTGTCAAGATAATCCAATTAGTTGGACGCAGTGGGAAATGAACAAGCGTCAGCAAGATTTCCTTAGCTTTTGCCAGTATGTTATTCGCCTAAAACAAGGTTCTACCTTGTTAAGCGAGATAAAGCTAGAAGACGACCATTACTCGTTATCGAAAAATGTCAGCCAAATTAACTGGTTCAAACCTGATGGCACCGATAAAGCCTCTGAAGATTGGAACGCGGCACACAATAAAGCTTTTGGTGTTGAAATTAGAGGGTGCGCGGTAGGTGAACAAACCCCAGAGCATTGGTTTATGTGTGTAAACGCCAGCGACAACGACGTGAGGTTTAATCTACCTAGTTTGTCACCGAAAGGCGGCTGGACTTTGCATTTAGATACTCGCTACGCTTCACTCAGCGAGCAACCCAAAATCTGTATTCAAAAAGTATTTTTACAAGCGGGTAAGTCTCTTACTCTGTTTAGTTTTAACGAATTTACCTCGTAAGCTTTACCTCTGACGAAAAAAATAGCATACCGAACGGATATCGGCCCGGTATGCTGTTCTTTATTGGTACAGGTGGTATTATGCTCTCCCATCTGAATGTGAGGGTTTTTCTATGCAAAATGAAGGTGGAAATAAGCACGCCACAACAGCGTGTGATATTGGTTTTATCGGTTTAGGTGTAATGGGTAGTAACCTTACAATGAACTTGGTAGATCACGGTTATCGAGTAGCGTGTTTCGATTTAGACCAGCATAAGGTCGATGCTATTCTCGTAAAAGACGCCAGTGAGCGAGATGCCAACGCTGAACCTCGCGTTGAAGGTTGCAGCTCTTACACCGAATTACTCAGCAAACTAAAAGCCCCTCATCTTATTATTCTTTCTGTTCCTGCCGGCGACCCTGTCGACCATGTATGTAATCATCTTATTGATGCGGGTATTCATGCCGACGATATCGTGGTTGATACTGGTAATAGCTTGTGGACAGACTCAGTTGCACGGGAAGAGCAATATAAAGGCAAGTTTATCTTCTTTTCTACTGCGGTTTCTGGTGGGGAAGTAGGGGCACGCTTTGGGCCATCATTAATGCCATCGGGCAACCCTTATGCGTGGACCCGAATTGAGCCTGTACTTAAAGCGATTGCCGCTAAGGTCGATCCTGAAACCGGTAAACCTCTTGAGAGTTTCGTGCCAGGTAAACCCATATTAGAAGGTGAGCCGTGTGCCACTTATATTGGCCCAGTTGGCGCAGGCCATTATGTGAAAATGGTACACAACGGTATTGAATACGCTGATATGCAGCTTATTTGTGAAACCTATCACGTGATGCGCGAAGCATTGCAAATGTCGCCTTCTGACATTGCTGCTGTATTTAGACGTTGGAATGAAGGTAAGCTAAATAGTTACCTAATGGAAATTAGCGCTGAAGTGCTCGACCAACTCGACCCAGATACCAAGCAGCCCCTTGTTGACGTTATTCTAGATAGAGCAGGGCAAAAAGGCACTGGTCTTTGGACTGCGGTTAGTGCATTGCAAGTAGGTAGCCCTGCGCAAACCATTACGTCGGCTGTATTTGCGCGCAGTATTTCTAGCTTAAAAGATGAGCGTGTGGCAGCAAGTAAGGTGCTTTCTGGCCCTGAACCTGTGGTTCATTCGGATGAGCAGAAAGAAGACATCATCAATAAATTAGAACAAGCGTTATACTGCTCTAAAATTTGTGCTTATGCGCAAGGCTTCCAACTAATGGCTATCGCTGCCAAAGAGCATGGTTGGCAATTAGAGTTTGGTGAAATAGCAAAAATTTGGCGCGCGGGCTGTATCATTCGTGCCGTTTTCCTACAGTCTATTTCTAAGGCTTATGAAAACAACGAAGAGTTGTCGAACCTGCTGATGGATCCGTTCTTTGCAGAACAGATTTCAGAATTTCAATCTGATTGGCGTCAGTCAATTGCGCAAGCCACTATTGCAGGCGTTCCATGCCCGGCTATGATGTCATCACTAAGTTACTATGATTCCTATAGAACGGCGGTGCTGCCGGCTAACTTGCTACAAGGTCAACGGGACTTTTTCGGTGCCCACACGTATCAACGTGTAGATAAGCCTGCGGGTAAAAAGTATCACTTAGAATGGAGTGATCCCCAACGCCCGCAAACTTCTATAAAACGCTAATACGGTTCCTGTACTAAATTGAAAGGTGTGCCAGGTTCTTTAGGCGCACCTTTTTTCTTTTTAAGGGATGAATTTTAGGAGAAACGATGTCTGAGCAAAAATGGCAAGAAACGCTGTCTGAAGAAGAATACCGAGTGTGCCGCAATGCCGGGACAGAGCGACCTTTTACCGGGGCGTTGTTAGATGAAGCCCGAGAGGGAACTTATGTTTGTAAGTGCTGTGGAGCGGATTTGTTTTCATCACAAACTAAGTTTGATGCTGGTTGTGGTTGGCCCTCTTTTTTTCAGCAACTTGAAAACGACAATGTTGGCTACCGAGATGACAATACGCACGGCATGCATCGTGTAGAGATTTTCTGTAAACAATGTGATTCTCATTTGGGGCACGTGTTTCCAGATGGCCCAGAGCCAAGCGGTCAGCGCTATTGCGTGAATTCAATTTCACTGACATTTAAAGGTAATGGTGACGTTGTGGTAAAAGGCTAGGCTCGAACTCTGTAGCGATTACATTGAGTAGGTAGTCTTTCACAAGGTAAACAGTCGAACAAAAAATATACAGCTTTAGCTTCCTTAACCTAAAAAATAAAAAAATCCGCTCATGTTTGGCGGATTTTTTCTTTTTTTAGCACTTATTTCTGACGAAAAAAATGTAATTCATTTTCATTATTACAGTCTATGTAGCTTAAGTGCGCTCGCATCGAATTGACTGTTATCAAGGGCAGAGACAATATCACTAACCACGCTGTCTAAAATATCAACCGGAAGATTAAATTTTTTGCCAAGTGATTCCCTTCTAGCTGAGGGTATGTTTTCGTCAAAGTATTCGCTTACGCCTAGCCATACATAAGCCATTCTATAGTTTTCTTTATCCGTACCTAACGACACCAATGATAAGTACACCGCACTGTCTATGTCATCTGCATCTTTGTATAGGCTTAGTGCTTTATACAAGGTATTAATTGTGCGCTCAGGATCCGTTTTAATTTGCGCCGAGGCCAAAGAAATAAGTAACTCAGGATCGTTAACTTTGTTGCTCGCGGCGTAGCGCTCAAACCGGTGAAACGCCTCGTTGTCATTGTGACGAGACCAGTGGTAATAAGAAAGGTAAGGGTCAAGGGAACGTTTAGTCTCGCGGGCTAATCGGGTAAGTTCGCGTTGAGCAGTAATGACCCCCTTAAGGCGGGTGGCTTCTTTGCCTTTACGTTTTATGTGCTCAATATGCTGTGCTTCTTCCACGCAGACCAAGTAATCTTCAAACGCTAATAATAATGGGTATTTGAACGCGTCTGAGGTATCTGTTTGGTGGTTGTATCTTAATCTTATGATGTCGGCCCGCTCGTGACGACAACGTGCATCTAGGCTTAAATCTAAACACATTTCACTGTTGGTTTCGCAAATTTCACTAATAGTGGGTTCGAACCAATCGCTACATCCAGACAGCATGACGGTCATCGATAGCGTGGTGATAACATTTTTATAACCTGTTGGAAAATTACTAAATAAAGTGCCTAGAACAGGCAAATTTTTTGATTTCATGAAATTTATCAACAATTTGGTCATCCTTGTTTGTTTCTTTAAGATACTGCTCGTCACCGTCAGACGAAATCTTCACCTAGTGTACCCTAAAATATTAAAAAACTGACGTGTCACATACCGTTAATTTACGTCGATAAAGGCAAAAACATGAACCAACAGTTTGAGCAGGAATTACAAAGCAGCTGGCAAGAGCGTCAGGAATACGCGGAAATGATGTTGCCCCTTATCGGTAAGCTATACCGAAATAGCGCAGTAGAAATTTCAGTTTATGGCCGCTCTTTATTAAATGCCAGTGCAACTGATGTGATCAAAGCGCATCGCAAAGTACGCTTGCACGAGGGAGTAAAATTGCGACTTCGGGAGAGTTTCCCAATTTTACTTGCGCTGAGCGAAATGCAGATTGCCCCTGCTCAAATTGATATTGGTAAATTGGCCTTCGACTTTAATTACGGTTCGGCGGTAGACAACGACGACTTAAATGCATTTTTAAGTGAGAAGTTAGGCGACGTTATTGATAAAGAGGACGATCAGAAGCCTCAAGACGTTGTACTTTATGGATTTGGTCGTATAGGTCGTTTGTTAGCGCGTTTGTTGATAGAACGCCAAGGTAAAAACAATAAGCTACGTTTACGCGCCATTGTGGTACGTGGCGGACGCGATGGTGATTTGGAAAAACGTGCTAGCTTACTTCGCCGTGATTCAGTGCATGGGCCATTTAACGGCAGTATCTCTATCGATCATGAGCGTAATGCATTAAAAGCAAACGGTTCATTTATACAAGTGATTTACGCGAACAGCCCAGACGAGGTTGATTACACCCAATACGGTATCGACAACGCTATTATTGTTGATAACACGGGTATATGGCGTGACCGCGATGGTTTAGGTTTACACCTTAAAGCGAAAGGTGCGTCTAAAGCGGTACTGACGGCACCAGGTAAAGGCGATATTAAAAACATCGTACATGGGGTAAATCATGACGAGATTACGCCAGACGACACCATTCTTTCAGCAGCAAGTTGTACTACCAATGCGATTACGCCAGTGCTTAAAGCGTTGGATGAAGAATATGGCATTGAAGACGGTCATGTTGAAACGGTGCATTCATACACCAATGATCAAAACCTAATTGATAACTATCACAAGGGTGACAGACGCGGTCGTAGTGCGCCACTTAATATGGTTATTACCGAAACAGGCGCAGCAAAAGCGGTATCGAAAGCTTACCCTAAGCTTGCTGGCAAGCTAACTGGTAACGCTATTCGCGTGCCTACGCCGAATGTATCACTGGCTATTTTGAACCTTAACTTAGCGAAAGGCACAGATAGAGTAGCAGTGAATGAATTCTTACGGGATGCTGCACTCTTTTCTACCTTACAACACCAAATCGATTACACCGCAAGTAAAGAGATTGTCTCTACCGACTTAGTGGGCTCTCGCGCAGCGTCAGTGGTCGACTCGCAGGCTACAATAGTGGCTGATAAGCGTCTTACCCTTTATGTTTGGTACGATAACGAGTTTGGTTATAGCTGTCAGGTAATGCGTGTTATTCGGGATATGGCAGGGCTTAGTTTCCCCACACTGCCGCTTTAATATTCAATTTGAATAAAAACCGACCGCTTAGGGTCGGTTTTTTATTTGTGTAAACAAAACCGTGCCGCCAAGAGGCATAAATAGCGCATTGGCACATGGTATTTGTGTTACCGACTATGCTAAATTACCGCTAAAATTAAGAAGAGAAACGACAGTTTATGCATATTTCTAGTCAATTCGATAGCGGCAACATTGACGTGTTAAGCGCTGAATCGGTTGAAGACATCCGTCTTGCCATTCCAAAAGATAATCAATCTGAGTTTGCCCAGTGGTTTCATTTTCGCTTAGTTGGCGAGACGTTTGTTACCCACACAATGACCTTAACTGATTTAGCAAAGTCGGCGTATCCAGATGGCTGGAAAGGCTACAATGTGCTTGCATCATACGATCGCCAAACCTGGTTTCGTATCCCCAGCGAGTTTGATGGCGATAACCTCACATTCTCTCTAACACTCGAACAACCTAGTGTTTATTTCGCTTACTTCATTCCTTACAGCTATGAGAGGCACTTAGATTTAGTGCACGATGCGCAAATGTCACTGCTATGTGAACATCGGTTTCTAGGCTTAACACTAGATGGCCGCGATATGTCCATGCTAGTGATTGGAGAAGAAACCCCGAACAAGAAAAAAGTATGGGTAACTGCCAGACAGCACCCAGGTGAGACCATGGCGGAGTGGTGTGCGGAAGGCTTAATTTACCGTTTGCTAGATGAGCAAGACGGACTGGCGCGACAATTGCTGGATAACGCTGTGTTTTATGTAGTACCTAACATGAATCCTGATGGCAGCGCACGCGGTCACTTGCGCACCAACGCGGTAGGCACCAATTTAAACCGCGAGTGGGCTACGCCTAGCGCTGATAAAAGCCCAGAAGTACTTTATGTCATGAACGCAATGGAAAACATAGGCGTAGATATGTTTGTCGATTTGCACGGTGATGAAGCACTGCCGTACAATTTTGTGGCAGGCTGTGAAGGTAATCCAAGTTATTCTGATGAAATTAAAGCGCTAGAAAATACGTTTAAAGATGCGCTACTAAATGCAACGCCAGAATTTCAAGATGAGTTTGGATACGATAAAGACGCGCCAGGTGAGGGGAACTTAACCGTGGCAGCAAATGCAGTAGGTGAGAAGTTTAACTGCATGTCTTACACCGTTGAAATGCCATTCAAAGACAATGTCGATGTGCCTGATGAAATTTATGGCTGGTCTGTTCAGCGCAGCAGACAGCTAGGTGAGGATTTACTTATTGCCGTAAATGCCGTAGTAAAGAAGTTAAATGGTTAATACGTTAAATTAGCATCACAAAAAAGCCCCTTTTCATCGGGGCTTTATTAATAAATACAATAATAGAAATCATAACAACAAGATAATAAAGGGGTGATACCTTGGAAGGGTTATATAGTTTTCTCGTCATACTGGATGGTTTTTTAGGCGGCGCAGGGTGGTTTCCTTACGTATTGCTAGGTGTAGGTCTTTTCTTCACTATCTACCTTAAATTTCCTCAAATTCGTTTTTTCAAACACGCTTGGCAAGTGGTAACCGGTAAGTTCGACAAAGAGAGCGACCCAGGTGATACCACTCATTTTCGCGCACTTACTACCGCGCTATCAGGTACGGTGGGTACCGGTAATATCAGTGGTGTGGCGTTCGCCATATTCTTAGGTGGTCCAGCAGCTTTATTTTGGATGTGGGTAACGGCCTTTTTAGGTATGACTACGAAATTCGTTGAAGTTACCCTTTCTCACAAATACCGTGTGAAAACCGAAGATGGCACCATGGCGGGTGGTCCCATGTATTACATGGACAGACGCTTAAACATGAAATGGCTAGCGGTGGCTTTTGCCATTGCCACGGTAGTGAGTTCATTCGGTACCGGTAACTTGCCGCAAAGTAATGGTATTGCGCAAAGTATTGAAGCCACGTTTGGTTTCGAGCCTTGGGCAGTAGGTAGCGTGCTGGGTATTTTACTTGCGCTTGTTATCCTTGGTGGTATTCAACGCATTGCTGCTTTTACTGCGCGAGTCGTGCCGGTAATGGCGGTTATTTACCTTATTGGTGCGTTAGCGGTTATTTTCGCAAACGTTGAAAATATTATTCCTTCTTTCACCGCGGTAGTTAAAGATGCATTTACAGGGTCTGCGGCTGCAGGTGGCTTCCTAGGCGCATCACTTGCGTATGCGTTTAACCGTGGTGTAAACCGTGGTTTGTTCTCAAACGAAGCGGGGCAGGGTTCTGCGCCAATTGCGCATGCTGCGGCTAAAACAAAAGAGCCTGCGTCTGAAGGTATGGTGTCACTACTTGAACCTTTCATCGATACCATCATTATCTGTACGGTGACTGGTTTGGTTATCTTGTCTTCTGGTGTATGGAAAGAAAAGCATGAAAACGTATTCGATCGTTCTGACATGCTCTTTGTTCAAGGCCAATATGATGACAGCGATCAAGCCGATGTCGATAAGCTTTACGGTTACCTAAACGACGTAGAAGGTAATGAGATAACAGCGTACACAGGTAGCATCACAGTAGTAAATGGCACTGCGGTTAGCGATGGCTTTACCTTGTTAAATTCACGCTCAGTTGCTGAAGATGTTAAATACAACATTGGTAGCGAAGATTTATTTACCGGTACGCTTAAAATAGAAGAGGGTAAACCCGTACGAGATAACCTAGAAGTGAGCGGTAAATCCTTGGTGCACTCAGCGGCACTAACGACCATCGCCTTTACACGCGGATATTTCGGTAACTTCGGCCAATACATAGTGTCTATCGGGCTTATGCTGTTTGCGTTCTCAACCGCTATTGCGTGGTCGTATTACGGTGACAGGGCGATGACTTACTTGCTCGGCCCCCGTTCGGTAATGCCATATCGTGTTATTTACGTAGCTGGCTTTGTATGGGCTGCGTTTTCTGATACCACTTTGGTATGGGCGTTGTCGGCAGTGGCCATTGTAGTAATGACTTTACCTAACCTATTTGGTATTGTGCTGCTCTGTAAAGAAATGAAAGAAACCGTTGACGATTATTGGTCTAGACATAAAAAATAATTGTTAGTGTGAACGTGGTGTGCAGGTCAACGTGGTAGCCTTTTAAGTTTGGCTTTCACACCACAATTACAATTAAATTGTATTAATGCTCATCTGCCTTTGAATAGGCTTTGCAATACGCATTTCAATACGTAAAATACTCACCTCTAAAACCAATGCTACCTGGTTATTTCCGCATCATTCCTACAGGAGCAAATTATGGCACTCGTTGACTGCCCATCGTGCAATAAAAAAACGTCTGACAAAGCAAAAATATGTCCGCATTGTGATTTCAAAATAGGCGATGCTTCCTCAGAAGATATTGAACGTAAGAAAAATCTACAAAAATTCAAAAAGTTACAGAGCATTCAAAATCAATCGCTTATTGCCATGATCATATTTGTGGCGGGATTCGGTTTTATGTATTGGGGCGGAACAAGACCTGGCGACTTGCAACATAATCTCGCTATTGTAGCCAGTATTGCAGGCTTCGTGTGGTATCTTGTCAACCGCGTAAGAATTGTACTTATTAAACGATTCCGTTCATGAATATAGAAGTATTACTAAATAGTATGACGCCAGAGGTGTACGAACGCCTGCGTCAATCGGTGGAAACCGGTAAATGGCTTGATGGTACGCCATTAAGTGAAGATCAGAAAGCCAGCTGTATGCAAGCAGTTATGCTGTATCAAGCAAAAATTGAGAAATCGTCGGAACATATGACGGTAAATGAAAGCGGCGAAATAGTGCATAAAAGTAAATCAGATTTTAAACGTGCACTTTCCAAGCAAGAAGATGATAACAACACTATAGCGCGGTTTAAACAGGATGATATTTAGTCGGTTCTTTGCTCCTTCTCACACCAGTCAGAATCCCGAAAAAAGACTGGAAGCCATTCAAAACCTGTCGCCGGAAAAGCCCACAGACAAAACGATTTTACATGAATTAGCATTTAACGATGCCAATGCTGATGTCAGCCTTGCAGCCCTTAACAAACTAAATACGTTTGTATTGTGGCTTAAAATGTCACAAAGCGCCCACCATGCGAAGGTGAAAAAAGTTGCTGAACGCACCGTAGAAGCAGCCTTGATGGGACAGGGTGATGTAACCATAAACGCGAATGAAAAAGCGTCATTTTTGCGTGAAAGTGCCAATGGTGAATTAATTCAGACTGTATTGGTTAACGACCCAAGTTTATTGGCAGATAATAATCTTGTGATGACGTTGCTTCACAAAGTCGATAAGCCAGCTTTTACCCAAACCATTTTTCTTCATCATGCAGATAACGCACTGCAACAGGCTATTTTGGCCACTATTGAAGATAGTAGTGTACTGCAAAAACTGGAGAAGAAATGCAGAGATAATGCTATTCACGCGGCTATAGCTACAAAGCTTCAAGTATTGAAAGCGCAAGCCGAAAAGCCTATTGAATTAATGCGACGCGTTACTCTGTGTTTGTCTAAATATCAAGCGCTGGTTGATAAATCAGATGTTGAAGATATTGACAAGCGACAAGCCGAATTGTTAAGTGAATATAATGACTTAATGACAGATTCATCGATATTGAGTTCAGACGATAAGACGGCGGTAGACGCTAAATTCGCACGCATTAGCGAAAAGGTATCACGTCACTTATCGCGTATTCGCCCTGAGTGGGAATCGCAAAAAGCGGCAGAAGAAAAAGCCGAGATTGAAGCCCTTTGTAAGCAGCATTTATCGCATGCCACTACACAAGTTAATTGGCTGTATGGTGAGCGCTTGTGTGAGGCGACCCTTGCTGATGTAGCGGTAGTGAATGAGTCGGTACGCGCGTTAGAAGTAAGCGCAGATCACATGGCTTCATTAGGTGGAAGCACTAAATTGCTTGACGAAGTTCGTACTGGAATCGCTTCATTAAACAATAGTTTAGAAGCCTTTTCCATGCAACAGCAGTACGGTCAAAAGCTTCTGATTTGTTTGTCTCAAGTAGAATCTCTTGCGGAAGAGTCCCTTGCAGAAGAAGCTAAGCAACAACAGGCGACAAGTACGCCTTCTGAACCAGCAACAAATGGACAAGAGGATAAAGAGAACGGGCTAACAGAACAAACTGCTGAAGCGGCCAAAGCTGTAAACACTGATGCAACTGAAAGTGTATCTGTTGAAGGAGACGCTGTTCAAAATGGCACCGATCAAAATGATGACGTTAGCCATAAAGCCCCAGAATCAATCGAAGCCGAATTTAAAGCGTTAAGTGAAAAGTATCACGACTTACGCAATGAACTTATTTCAGTACCAAGCGCCCTTAATAAGCGCTGGCATGCAGCTTCCCGTGTTTTCAGTCAGAAAAAACAAGCTAAAAAAGCAGAAGTAGACCAGGCGCTTCGTCAGTGCAGAAAGCAAATCAGTGTGATAGATAACTTAATCGCCCAAGGTAAGTACCGCGGGGCTATTACTAAGTTTGAAAAGTTATCTGCAAGCTTTGAATCTATGCCTGAGAGTGTTAAGAAACAATTGGCTAAGCGTTTTGAGAAAACTGCCGAAGATATTGCTCACCTTGAAGGCTGGCAAGATTATATCGCGGCCCCTAGAAAACCTGCACTGGTAGAGGAAGCGCAGACATTAGCTTCAACTCCCGTCGAAGATATAAAACAGCGTGGTGAAGCCATTCGTTATCTTCGTCAGCAGTGGCTTTCGTTAGGCGCTGGCAGCGACGATGACGCGCTTCAGAATGCTTTCGACGCCGCTTTAGAACTTGCGTTTCAGCCTTGTCGCGAGCATTACGCTGCATTGGATGCTGAACGAGAGAAAGCGCTTAAAGCTCGTCAGTCATTAATTGAACAAGTTGCTGCCATCGATTTGTCACAGGACGAAGCGGTGCTGGCTAAACTGTACGATAGAACCGTTAAGCAGTGGCATGAGTGTGGTCAGGTTGAAAAGCGTGAATACGAGTCGTTAAAGCAACGGTGGAACAAAACCATCAGCCCGCTGCAAACCAAAGTGAACCAGTGGCATGCGATGAATAAAAAAGCGAAGCAGCAACTCGTTGCGCAAGCATCAGCGCTGTTAGCAGAGGAAGATATTGCTAGCGCCACTGAAACAGCGCAGCAGCTTCAACACAGTTGGAAAGCCATAGGCCATGCCGGTAAGCGTGATGAAAGCCGATTGTGGCGTGAGTTTCGCTTAGCAAACGATGCATTATTCGGACGCTTAAAAGAACAACGTAAGGCGCAGTCATCAGCATTTGATGAAACCTTTAATACCCTTTTTACTCTATTAAATGGCATTGACTCGGAGTCTGATGAATCGACGATTGCTACTTCAATACAGGATATTGAAGCACGTGCGAAAGCGTTGCCTGGTGCAATGCGTGCTAAACTCGATAAGAAAATAACCGGTATTCAAAAGCAGCAGCAAACACGCGCTCAGCAGCGCCAGGTTCGCAAAGTACAGCAGCGTGCTCAATCGGCTATTTCGGTGTTAAGTGAGAGCCTGCGAGCAGGAGACTTTACTAACATCAGTGATGATGACGCTGACATGCTTAAAAAGCGATGGAAGTCCGCACTGTCTAAGCCTACACCTGTTCAACAAAGTCGTCATTGGTTAACGGTGGCGTTAGAAGCTGCTACTGATTTACCTAGCCCTGAGAGCGATAGCAGCATGCGAACCAATGTGCAGCTAGCCATGATGACAGCGAAACTAGAGAAGGGTGAGAGCCTGTCTCCAGCGCAGTTGTTAGAAGATTGGATTGCGCATGGGAAAGTTGATGACCAAGAAACGCATTTACTTGAACGAATAGTCAATGTATTGGATAACAATCCAGAGGTGGTTGCTTAAGATGAAAAGCCAAGTTGAATTTGGTTTTGCCAGTGAGATGACGGCATATCGTTTTATCAACACGGTTAAACACATGGATGTTGATTCACTTGTCGTGAAGTTTGGACGAAGTGATCGTCACGTGTTGGTATCTTACCGGTATGCGGTAGATGAATTTGATAGAACGCTATCAGAATTAGACGATTTAGCGCGAGAGCTTGGCGGCGAAGAAGTATAAAAAGAAGTATAAAAAAAAGCTGATGGACAATGTCCATCAGCTTTTTTCGTGATAAAGCGTGTATTAACAGTCTTTATCTTCGGCGTCTGCGCCTTCTTTAACATCTTCACAAGCATCTTCTACTGCGTTGCCTGCATCTGTTACAATTTCGTCTAGCTCTTCGCCTGCATCTTCTGCGTTGTTATCACCGCATGCGGCAAGTGTAAGTGCAAATGTACCAGCTGCTAAAAGTTTCAATAATGATTTCTGTGAGATCATGTCCATTCTCCTGTTTCCTAAAAGTATCTAAAAATATCTAAATGTGTGGTAAATCTATGCTCGTGGTGACCGACCGCGTAAGGCATTCGCGACTAGTGAAATGACTAGTAAAGCGATAAACACAAAGAATAAAAATTGTGCGATACCTGTTGCTGCACCTGCGATGCCGCCAAAACCAAAAACTGCTGCAATAATGGCGATAATGAAAAAAGTAATTGCCCAACCTAACATAGCTAAATCCTCTTTTTGCTCCGTTACTGACATAGGTATTAATGCGAACTCCGTGCCTTAATGTTAAGTCTATGATTTATATTTATTTTATATTAAATTCCACTGCTTTTGACCGATAATGTATTCGTTGGCTAAACAAGGTTTACAGAGCATTTGCACTTTTTACATGGCGGGAGGCATAGTAAGCAAGGCAGCATTCCCGATTTGCAAATGCTACTATCAATTTCTAACAATCGTAATTTTAAAGGGCGCAAAATGGCGAAAACTCACTCCGCATTTATAGGTTTGATGCAACGGGCAAGAAACGTGAAACGATGGCCTTTAATGGCACAGTTTCAAGAGGAGATGTTGTCTACACACATCTACGAAGCCTCTATGGTCGCTCACATGTTAGGTGCAATAGCGGCGGATGTGTTCAACGAAGCGGTTGATCCCGATCGAGTCGCTGCCATGGCTATTTTCCATGAAGGTAGCGAGATTGCTGGTATGAGTGATATTCCAAGTCCTGTAAAGTACCACGACCCTGAAACCACTGCAGCCATAAAAAAACTCGAGCGTAGGTTTGAGGCAATGCTGATACAAACCTTGCCTGAGCCCCTACAGAAGCGCTACCAGCCATTAATAGAACAAGATAAAGATGATATTCATGTACGGCTTGCTAAAGCCGCTGACGTGTTATGTGCGTATCTAAAATGTGATTATGAGTTGTCAAAATCCAATTCAGAGTTTTCAAACGCTATGTATGAAATGGAAGTGCAATTGAAACAATACCGAGAGAGGTTTCAGTCAGTAGAGTACTTTTGTAAAGTCTTCTTAGAAGATGCCAAGGGGACCTTGGATGAACAAACCAAAGATCTTGATTGGGTAGAGCGAGCCAACACATTGCATTTAGATTCTGAGCAAAGTTAAATAAAGCAATGTGCGTTGTAAACAAAAATGACCGCCATTTGGCGGTCATTTCATCAAAAATTAATTTTTTGAAGCGCCTACTTAACCTTATCTACTTGGTCAGCGAGAATTTCTGTAACAGATATAGCGTTCTTTCCCAAACTACTTTGGGTATTGCTCATTCTTACCAGAACAGAGAAATAAATGTCGTTAATCTGTGTCTGCGTCACCGTGTTTTGCCCTTGACCCGGTGCAGGTTCTGCCACCTCGGTACATCCTGACATGGTACATTGCTGATTGGTGGCAAATGGTTGGGGCTTATCTGTATTGTGGGTGACTGCTCTGGCCATAACGGGTTTTTTATCCACGTCGGTTTTGATAACAGCCAACCATTCATAGTTATGTTTGTTAGCGAGTTCAGCGGCTCGGCGTAATGCGAATTGCTGAATAATATCTGCTGGAGTGCGATCTGTAGCTTTAAATAATACTCGGTATTCATTGTCGGTTAGTTGAACGCTAGAATACCCATAGCCCTCCTTAGTGACCGCAGATTTGTAGGGTGTGGGCGAGGCGACAGGTGTAGTAGTACAAGCGGTAACAAATAAACTGCATGCTAAAGCCGCTATTTTCATTTTTATTGGTAAGCGCATGGTAATTCCTAGTATTAATTGTAGTGACTATTATTTTAGGAACGAAAGTGCGGTGGTGCGCACAAAAGTCATAATAGCTTGATTTCTTTTGCTCTTTGGAGCGTCAGTATTTATACCTTTGTAAGCCCCAGCAGCAACAATACCCAATAATACTTCAGGTTTGCCCATAAGCAGACGACAATCTCGCTTAGCCTCTTCAAATGATTCTTCAGCATGATGTTTTTGGGCTAAATAATTATGCTGGCACTGCCTGATATCCTCTAAGTTCTTTTTCAGAAAAATATTCATGATAAGTGCTCCTTAGTTTTACGCTGTCCGACGGCAATCCCGTAATGAGTTTGCTGCTACTTGGTTAAAGACTGCATTAATGTGGTAAGCCGCTTTAGATTAATAAAACGAAATGCACTCTGTGCATGCATAAATGCAACGACACTTAATATGCTATTAACCAGTAACAATATAACCATAATAAGTAGTGCAGGCATGCCAGCATGGTGCATTGCTAACCCGATGCATGAATTGAGCAAAATCCAGCAAAAACCACCTAATGCAAATGCGGTAAGTGCGCCAAAAATGCTGACAAAAATCGACTTGGTAATGAGTTGAAGTTCAGCGTTAATCAGGTCGATTAATGCAAAGCCCTGATATTTTTTCTGTGCGTAAAGCGTTTTAAAAGAAGCCAGCGCCTCTTCAAAAGTAATGTCTGGGGGAATGTTATTCGACGACTCGGATGTCTCGCCGGTTGTACTTTGCTGAGGAATGCGAAATGTCGCCTGACTTCTTGGAGAAGTCAGGCGAAACGGATTTTCGCTGCTCAGCGTGTATGTGGCACTACGAAAATCTGGTAAAGGTTTCATGCTTTATTTCTTGCGAAATAATGAAGTCACTAACATACCTGCTGCGAATGCCATACCAGCAGTGGCTAATGGGTTCTCGATAGCATACTTTCGTACACCAGACGACTGCCATTTTTGCTCAGCTAAACGTTTTCTTTCAGACATATTGTCCGCAGAGCGACTTGCCGTATTACGAATGTTGTCCTCAGCTACGGCCGCACTATCAGCCAGTTTATCAACTGACGAATGAAGTGTTTCTTTTAACTGATCCGTGACTGGGTGACTAGGCTCGGTTACGCTATTCACTTTCGCTGTTTTTGGCGTAGTAGTTTGTGTTGCCATAGTACTCTCCTTAAGTTTGCTAGATTGCACATAGAGAGTTGCAACGCTTATACCAACATTGAAAAGTATTTAAGTTGTTGATTTTTTTGTGTTTTATTTTTAGTTTTGTTTTGGCGGATACGCTAGCATTTAATTTAAGGTAAGAGTTGCAAGGTAGGCCGTGTAATAATTTCGTAATCGGTTAGAAGTTAAAAAGGCTTGCGGAGGGAAAAGTTAGCTACTCGTCGCAGCTAACTTATTAGTGCGATGTTGTTTTTATGACACCACACTGATTAAATCTTCTTTACTCACAGGCTTTAAGAGCGACTGGCTAACTCCTAAATGCTTCATGGTATCTCTATCTGGCTCATTGCCACTGACAATAACCAGCTTGGCCTTGGGTTGAATTTGATTTAACTCTGCGGCTAAGTCATATCCATGGTAGTCGGGAAGGGTTAAATCCATTAATACATGATCAAATACCACTTCGTTCATACGGTCGATAGCATCTGCGCCCGTATTGGCCGTAATAACATCGTGGCCTTGGTGTACCAAAAATAATTGTAATAACTCAGCTGCGTCCTCGTCGTCTTCTATCACTAATATTTTTTTAGCCGTCGGTTGAGGTTGAGTACATTGAGTTACCGTTTTAACGGTTTCTATTTTCGACACGGCTGGTCCTTGAGAGCGCACTAAATACTGGTCTAGCACTTCAGTAAGGGCAGCTCGTTCAATAGGTTTACCAATAACATTATTAAACCCGTCATCCATTAAAGATTGTTTTAACCCTTTGCGACTCGCGGCGGTAACGGCCACAACAGGTACGTTGCTCTTATGCCGCCTTATGGCATGAAGGGCTTCAATACCATTCATAACCGGCATATGAATATCCATTAAGACTAAATGAAAGGGCTCGTTATCTTCTTCGGCTTGTAAAACAGCCTCTAATGCTTTAACGCCGTTTTCTGCATAAGCGACGGTAGCGTGACATTGACTGACTAGATGACCTGTTAAACGACGAATCTCACGAATATCATCAACAATCAATACCTTGCCAGTAACCTGTAAATCTAAGTTGTTGGCTTCAGCTCTGCTAGGTGGCTTGAGTGCAAGTTGAGTACGGCTTTGTTCGCTAATGTCACCTGGATCGATAGAAAACGAAAAGCGGCTGCCTTTGCCAAAAACTGAATCTACACTAATGCTTCCGCCTAACTTGGCCACAAGTTCTCGGCTTATTGCCAAACCTAATCCAGCACCGCCATGATTTGCACGCATGATATCTTCGATTTGCTCGAAAGGCTGAAAGATTTTATCTAGCTTATGTGGTGGCATGCCGATGCCGGTGTCTTCAACAATAAAATGTAACCTTTCATTGGCTTTTCCAGGTGCTGGAGGGCGAACTTCTACGGTAACGGTTATGGCGCCAGTATCGGTAAATTTCACAGCGTTACTGACTAAGTTGATTAACACCTGACGCAAACGGGTAGGATCGGTTTCAATCACTTCCGGTATCTTGGTTTCTGCAATCACATCGAAAACAAGATCTTTATCTTTCGCTGCTAATCGCATTAATGAATGAATATCAGTAAGGAAAGGGCTTAAATGCACTTCTTTGATATTAAGCTCAAGTTTATCCGCCATAATGCGAGACATATCAAGAAGGTCATTTAACAGGCTAAGTAGGTGCTTTCCATTGGAATAAATAATAGACAGCTCTTGCGCTAATGGGTCATTACCTTTGTCGTCTAATAGCAGCTCTGTGTAACCTAAAATAGACGTAAGCGGGGTGCGAAGTTCGTGGCCTAAATGAGCTAGAAATTTATCTTTCGCTTTGTTCTGTTGTTCAACTTTGTGTCTTTCTAATCGCTCGTTTTCTATCTCTCGTCGAACCATGGCGTAGCGAATGGTGCGCATAAAACGGGGTGACTCGATTTCTGTTTTTTGCAGGTAATCGGCTGCACCCGCTCGCATCACCAATTCGTCAACCTGTGAGTCTGATTGACCGGTTAAAATAACAACAGGAAGATTGAATTGGTTTGATTTAAGCACTTCTAATACGTCTACTGCGTTTTCTGCGCCAAGTAGATAGTCGAGTAAACACAAGTCGAAATTTCGACGCTGTAACGCGTCTATGGCGTCAGCACTGTTGGTTACCCAGGTAAGCTGGAAACGGGGTTCTTCACATTGAAGTAAATAATCCGATGTTAAAAAATAATCATCTTCGTCATCTTCAATCAGTAAAACCCGGATAACTTCGGTCACTGTGCGCTCCATAAAACATTGGTCGTAACGTAGCGCTAAATAACAAGCGCTTTAACACATAGCGGCACTAATGGTTAGCGCCGTGCAGCATGAGTAATAACTTACTGAGTCCTACATTGGACTCATCTCTACGTAAATTGAATTAATAAGACCCGACTAATCGTGTGGCAATTCTACAAACTCAATCCAGTACCGACCTAGCGCGCGCATAAGCTCGACAAGTCCCTCGAAATTCACAGGTTTAGTGATATATGAAGCACAGCCTAAGTCGTATCCGCGAAGCATGTCCTCTTCTTCTTTGGATGTCGTTAAGATGACCACTGGGATCCCACGTAATTTAGGATCGGTTTTTAATTCCTGTAACGCTTCTCGGCCATCTTTTCGCGGCATGTTAAGGTCTAACAGAATTAGGCTAGGGCGGGGGGCTTTGCTAGCATCTGTGTATTTACCTTCATGGCGTAAAAATTCAAGCAACTCCACGCCATCTTCAACACAAAATAAGTTGTTTAACACACGGCTTTCTTTTAGTGCGTCTACAGTTAATAGACGATCGTCCTCATCGTCATCTGCCATAAGGATATTAATTGGTTGGGTTTGTTTACGCGTCATGTGCGATATCTCCATGATTATTTAGAGAGCCAAAAGGCTCGCTGTTTGTTGGCAGAAGGATAGTAAAGGTTGCGCCTTCTCCTGGCGAGCTTTTTGCCGAAATTTGACCATTGTGTCGTTCAACAATGCGCCGGCATACCGCTAGGCCAATCCCTGTTCCTTTGTATTCGCTTCTTCCGTGCAAGCGTTGAAACGGGGCAAAAATCTTTTCTGCAAAACTTTGTTCAAAGCCAATGCCGTTGTCTGAGATTTGAATTTTTATCCAGTCATACTCATCGGCTAACAATATGTCTTTCATATCAGCTTCACTTGGTGGTGTTGCTGTAATTTCAATAAGAGGTGCTTTATCAGCGGTTTGAAATTTTAGCGCGTTGGACAATAAGTTTAGAAACAGCTGATCAATTTGTGATTTGTCCGCGCGAATAGTAGGAATATCTTGCACAATAACATTGGCACCTTTTTCCTCAATGGCTATTTCTAAATCACCTAGCACACCATCAATAACGTCACCGACATTCACTTGTTCGAAATCTTTACCCCGTGTAGAAACCCGAGAAAAAGACAGAAGGTCAGAAATCAACATAGACATACGCTCGGCTGCGTTAAGCATACGGGCAAGAAAGTCTTGTCCACGTTCATCCATCACATCTTTGTAGCCAGAGTCTAATCGGTTACCGAAGGCGCGAATTTTTCTAAGCGGCTCTTGGAGATCGTGAGAGGCCACAAACGCGAAGTCTTCAAGTTCACGGTTGCTGCGAGCTAACTCATCGGCATAAATTCGTAGTTCTTGGGTTCGTTCAGATATTTTATGTTCTAGGTCTTCATTAACGTCTACAAGGGTATCTTTATGCTTCTCATTTTCTCGAATGTTGGCTTTTAACAACAAGAAGATTGAGATAATAAGAAACAGGGTGGTACCTGATGAAATTAGTAGCGTATTCACTGAGTCACGCCTTAGCTTCATCAAACTGGCTAAATGCGTACCTTGAATATCTCTTTCTGAGGAATCAATGCGTTCGAACATGTTTTCAAAGTCGTTGTATAAATCAAGACCTTTATCACTTTCAAGCAATGTGAAGGCTTGATCTAAATCACCCACTCTAACTAGCTCTACAATACGTACCATACCGTTAATTTTAACGCGGGTTAGGGCGAGTAGCTTATCAATCCGTTCTGATTGTTCCGGCAAATCAGACGCAAGCGCGCTCACTTCAACTTCATCGGCAAGGGCAGTGAAGTTATTCAGTGTCTGTGTGTACTCCTCCAGATAAGCTTCATCTTCAGTAAGAAGGAAACCACGTTGACCTGATTCGGCGCGCAATACGGCCACGTGCAACTTGTTCACCGCGCTTATCACGCGGCTAGTGGTAAATAAACGCGCTTCTAAGGCTGATAAGTCATCAAGGGTTTGCACCACATAAAATGAATTCGCAGTGATAATAGCAATCACGAATACCACCATGATTACCCAGCTGTATAGCGAAGAAAAAACTTTGTTTAGCATTACATCAATCCAATAATGTGTCGCCAAAATCTGAAGTCATTTCAGAAAGGGAGTCACTGCAATCTTTAGCACTGGCAATTATCTTATCCAATGCTGCCATCGCTTTTTGGGCGGGAACTTCGCCATTAAGCGCCATTTTTACCAATTCAGCTTGCATAGAAATGCGATTTAGTGGTTTGCGTGCATCGTGTACATAAGTGCTTAATCGGGCAAACTCATCTTCAGTCATAACTTTTGTCCTGCCTTACTAGTCTTCTTTGACCAAATCGCCATACGCGTGAAGTCGGTTGTATAAAGTTTTGGTGCTTATGCCGAGCATGTCAGCGGCCATGGTTTTATTCCCATTTACCTTCTCAAGCGTGGCGTAAATAAGTTCTTTCTCAACATCCTCAATAGTACGTCCTGCTTGAAGTGCTGGCGCTGTACTTTGTTTTTTAGCAAAAGGCGATTCAATCGTTTTAGGAAGCTCTATTACTTGTTTTGTCGGGTCGCTCATAATGGCCGCACGATGGACAAAGTGGCGCAATTCACGAACGTTACCTGGCCAGTCATAGGCTTGTAATGTATTTAACTGACTTTCTTGCCAACTAAACTTAGACCCATTGTCTTTATTAAATTCTTCAATAAAGGTTTTCGCTAATAAAGGAATGTCTTCTTTACGCTCGCGCAACGTAGGTATCGTGATTGGAAACACGGCAAGTCTGAAGTAGATATCTTCACGCAACACTTTGCTTTGCGCTATCTCTTCCATGGTTCGGTTGGTGGCTGACACCACGCGGCAATTAACCGGAATAGTTTTAGTACCGCCAACACGGATAACCACTTTGTTTTCCAATACGCGTAGTAGATTTGGCTGCATATCGATAGGCATTTCGGTGATTTCATCTAAGAATAAACATCCGCCTTCAGCTTGTTCGAAAACACCTTCTTTACGGCCAACTGCACCAGTAAAGGCACCTTTTTCGTGGCCAAATAGTTCACTACCAATTAATTCTTTTGAAAAGGCACCACAGTTAGTCACTACGTAAGGGCCTTCGCTTTGTGACGCGCGGTGAATAGCGGCTGCAACCACCTCTTTACCTACACCACTTTCGCCCAGTAGCATAACGTTGGCACTCGTTCTGCTCACTCTTTCAATTAATTTATAAAGTTCTTTCATTGGCGCAGATTCGCCAATAAGCAAATCGAAATGCTTTTCAATTTTTTCGCGGGTATCTTCAGCGACTTTAGGTTTTCCTGTTAATACTGCTTCAATATCTTCGCGTTGAATAGGCTTAACAAGGTAATCAATATTGGGGCCGCACAAACCTTTAATGACGCCTTTAACCGATGGGTGTCCGGTAATAAGGGTAATGCGTGGGCGTTTGGGAAGCGCGTTAAGTTCATCGAACAAGTGTGCACCGCTGCCATCTGGCAACATGAAATCAAGTAATACATGATCGAAGGTTTCTTTCTTTAACCAGTCACGCGCTTCGCCTAATGTGGCAGCAGTTAGCACTTCGTGACCGAGAAACTCAATAATAGTGCAGGCCACCTCGGTAAACTCGGCATCATCATCTACAAGCAAAACAGTTAACACTTGAATATCCCTTTTTTAAATGATCAATCACTTCCTGATTGCATAGTTCAGCGCGCTGGGGAAGTAAATTGACCTGATTTTATAATTATTTGTGCATTATTACATTCAAACGTAGACGTTGTCGCATTCATACTCAACTTTGGTTGAAAAGCGCAGCAATATCTCGGGCTGACCTCATAATGCGATCCTCGCATCACGTAAAAGGGGTTAGCTAAATACAATCCGCACAATGACATATCTTTAGCTAATAAAGCACATATTGTGCCGATCGCTACCAAAATGCATAAATTTGAACGACGAATAACTTCAGTGGCACAGTTATCGCATTATTTACGCATAGTCGCTTTGCAACCGAACGCGAAAATTCACCGCTTACGAGAATGCTTCTGAAAAATGATACTCAGATTTTTACGGATGGGTTAGTGAAAAATAAAAGCGTTGTACACGGTGATATTGCTGACTTGATTGAATTTTTGATGGAATACCAAAAGCGTATTGCGCTTCGCTATCACCCAAGACGCATAGGTTTCGATGGAAATAAGGCATTAGTCTTAAGCCATAAATAGGGAATGAAAATGTTTAAGGAAACTGGCGCAAGGTCAATGACACTTTATGAGTTGTTGGGAAAAATGCAGCCTAAAAACACCACCGACGTCATGGCGTTTTCCGAATTCTGGAATGCAATGGAAAAAAGGGGATTTGGACCCATGTTAGCGTTGCCAGCGTTTATTGCGGCAACGCCCATAGGGGCTATTCCTGGTATACCCACCATTACCGGTGTGACAATTTTACTGATAGCAATGCAAATTTTACTCGGTCGACGTCATCCGTGGCTTCCCGCTACCATTATGAAAATTGAAATGGATGCAGAGCGAATAGAATTTTTGGTAAATAAAATGAAACCTGTGGCGGTGCGATTTGACCGTTTCTTAATGCCGCGTTGGTTTTTTATGCGCCAACCTGTGTTCCGTTCGCTTATAGCGCTAAGCTGTGCAGCGTGTGGTTTGTTGATGGTGCCACTAGAGTTAGTACCCTTTATGGGATTAATACCGGCGTTTGCTGTATTGATTATGGCTATTGGTATGGCAACGGATGACGGCGCTGTAGCACTATTTGGGCTATCCATCGCCCTGTTTGGATTTTTATACGGTGGCCAACAGATAGCGCTAGGTATTGGCTAAGGCTGCTGGGTTTTTATTATTATGTCAATGCGTTACGTAGAGCTTCGCGATAGGTAAATTGCTATTGCTTACGTTACCTTTGTATAGACTCTACGCATGGTTCAAGCATGCCATCGGCAGAAGGAAGCTGCATCGATTGATATCTAAGTTCACCGATAAAGCTTCTGGCTGCTGGTCCTAAGCCATCACCATCCTCAAATGTGAGATAAAGCATTGCGCGACGTAAACCGCCATTGCTACCAAGAGGTAGTGGCACCAATAGCCCTTCTTCTAATTCTTTTTTAATAATAGCGATAGGTAGCCAAGCAAATCCAAGTCCTTGAGAAATCATATCTACCGACGTTCTAATATGGCTAACCGTCCAGCGCTGCTCGGCGCCAAGCCAACCAGCATCAACTTTACGCTCAGCAGATGAGTCTCTTACCACTATTTGACGATGGGACTTTAAGTCTTCTAATGTTAAGGCGCGGTCGAGTGCGTGCAGAGGGTGATCAACATGTGCTACGGCAGCAAAGTCTATTTCGCACAAATCTTCACTGAATCCGCCGGGGTAGGGGAAGGGTGATATCGCAATATCCACATTGCCACTATCAAGCAAAGAGTTTGCGCCGCTCAACACAGTTTCTTCAATCTCGATACGTAGGAGGGGAAATTCATCTGAGACTTTACTCAATACATTATAAAGTAAATCGGATGGAAAAATGATATCAACGGCGATACGAAGAAGGGTTTCGGTTCCTGCTTGTAAGCTAGCCGCTACCGCTTCTAATTTCTGGGCTTCATTTAAAACGAACGCCGCTCGCCGATACATTAACTCCCCTTGAGGGGATAGCTTTACCTTGCGCCCACTGTTTTCAAACAGTACAACGCCAATAGCATTTTCTAACTTTTGAACCGCGTGATGTACACTAGACTGGCTCTTATGCACTAATGCGGCAGCTTGATTGAAGCCTCCAGCATCTACCACAGCCTTAAACATGCGCCATTGTTCTAATGTAGATTTTAACATCCGCGAGCTCTAATCGATTATTCCGTCACTGTATAGTGCGGTTATACCACAAGCTGCCTGAGGCTGTCAGCGCTTATGCGTCGGTGGCTTGCTTAATATCGCCTATTGAACAGGTTACTACGCTCACGTTGTCATACCCCATGTGCATTAGCTGTTCGGCAGCTAATTTGGCGCGAATGCCTGAGGCGCAATGAATATAGATGGGAAACTTGGCATCTTTACATTTTTCGATAACCTTCATCTCAAGTATGCCACGAGGAATATTTAATGCTGCTTCCACAGGGCTAGATGCTGCCTCTGCGGGTTCACGAACATCAAGTAATAAACCGTGATTAGAAGATATTTCCTGCATCGCTTCTTTCGCTGTTATACAACGAAGGGGAAAAGGGATATTGGCAAGTCTAGTAGTGATATCGATTAACATTTAAGCACCTTGAAAAATAATGATGAGTTTACTATATAAGGAAAGCGCTATATTTTCTACCACCTAGTTTCATTATATATTTTATAAAAAAGTGACATTGAGTTTTGGCGTTCGCTGCTATAGTAGTATACTTTAGTATAAGGTGGCGGGTTGGTATCCTGTCTACGTAAATTTATAAGTGAGTTGTTATGACTGATAATCTTGCCGTTGATAATCTATCTGTTGATACGAGTGAAATGGCTCAATATACAATGGAAGCCGAGCTCTATCTAAAGCAGTTGGCGAATAAAACCCGTTTAATGGTTTTATGCTCTTTAGTGGACAAAGAGTTATCTGTTACTCAGATGTTAGACCATGTAGACGTTTCTCAGCCTGTGATTTCTCAGCATCTGGCACTATTAAGAGAGTCTAAAATGGTGGCTACACGCCGTGACGGACAAACTATTTACTATCGACTAGCCGACGAAAGAGTGAAACAAACCATCGGTTTGCTTCACAAGTTCTTTTGCGCTCAGAATGATTAATCTAGTTTCATTTAAACAGAGATTACTTAAATCTAAGTTATTTAAAGGTAGTTAACCGCTAACGCTCAACAGGCACTCTACCTCGCTAGACAAGTTTCGCGTTCGCTATTAAAGCCTCTATGTATGCAGCGTCGCCTAGTTTATCAAGGTCAACCTCCGGTCTAGCCATCAATCCCTCATGGGTTAATCCGACAGAAACATTATGGGAAGACCAATCAATACTCTTGATGTCTGATGGCAGTACCGCAAGTTTTTTACCACCCGGTAGCCAGTTGTTTGTATCTACCACTAGCATTTGAATTTGCCAGCTTTCAATATCAAACACAAAATCGCTAATGTGCCCAACGTTATCTTCTTGGGTTGCCACTTCGTAGCCACTGACCTCGCCGCAAGCTCTTAAGTGATTTTCAGGTTTATTGTCTAACTCTTCTTTACCCATAGCGGCTAACTCAGGATCCGCTAGCTGATTGGGGTGAGCGAAATCGCCCCACGCACCAGGACCAATCCAGTAATAGCCATAGCCAAAGTAACGAAATAGTGTTTCTTCGAATTCTCTGGAAACCGGTTTGTGTTCGTCAATAGATGGGCTATTTTTAAGCGTGTCTGAGGTCATGGAGACATCAACGGTTTCTTCTTCCTGATCCAATCGGGTGACTGAAATAGGTGATATCACCACTTTCCTGCTAAGGGGAAGCCATGTATTCGTATCGGCAACTACATATCTAATGACAAAATCTTTATCGTCAAAAAGTATATCTCGTACGCCGCCTATGTCCTTATCGGTAGCATGAATTGAAAAATGTTTAATTTGTTTATATGACACCATCATCGCTGCGCCTCCTTTGCCTTCAGGCTTGGGTAATTCATTAGATATTGTTCTACTATTTCTCAACAGCGTGGTTTGCGTAAAATAGCAATTTCACAAAGCTAAGTTTTTAATATAGAACCATCTGTTAGAACATTACAAATATGCAAAGATTTGTTCGGACGCAATCTAGATATGGATCAACAAAGCGGTGAAAAGCGAGGGAAATATCACAAGTAGAAGCAACCAGCACGATTTCCACCGAGCTGGTTATACATAAATCGAACGCAAAATTACGCTACGTCAAATGTTTCGTCACTGTAATCTTCATCGTAGTCTGACTGATTACTCGCAGCGGTGCTATGCAACGTGTAGAAGTGCTTCTTACCTCGAGATAAACGTACATACTTGGCCCAGGTGCGCTCAATAGTATTGTCAGCATCCACTTTACCACTAACAAAATCTACAAAATGACGCTCATCATCCGTCTCTGGTGTTAACTCTCCGCATTCCAGTGCCAGCAGGGTTTTTCCATAACCGGTTAGTATATCTGCCTCACCAATACTGAAATCGCCAGATTTTCGAAAGCCATAAGGAAATTTTTGTCTATCTATAAAAGGTTTTTGAGAAACGCGAATTGATAAATTTTTCATGGTTGTACCCAGCATTGAGTTGTCTTCAAGCGAACTTTTAAGACAAAAGAATCAGAACATAAAACAAAACATTTTTTCCTTATCAATAAAAAATTTTGTTGGAAAACACAAAGTGTAAATATGTACGAATTTATTGGGTGTAAAAAATGTATATTTCCAAATGTATTTTCTTCTATTTTTATCTAAGGCCATGAATAAGATGTAATTTTTTTATTTTTTGGATTCGGCAGTGAAAAGGTGGCTGGACGTGGGTGAATTGAAGGGATGAAGCGAAATACGTGAACGAAACCCACTATAAAAAATTATTGTCGCAACGATGATAAAAATTCGTTTTCTATTTTTGGTGCCAAGACAATAATGACGACGTGGCAATAACCTAGAGATAGACATGAGTAAAGACTATCGTTACCAAAGTGAAGAATTGGACTCGGTAGAAGAGGAAGACTTTCACACCAAGAAGGTGGGCACAAAGCGCCACCAAAGCGTAAAAAACAAACAAAATCGTGACTTACAACGTCGAGAGAAACAGCGCCGTTTAATGCACGAAGGTAGTTAATACGCTTCTTAGTTGAAAATAAATACAACGCACTGCTTTTATAGCAGTGCGTTGCTGTGCTTTTGTGTTTACATGCCGTATCATCTGTGACAGTTTACAATCACTTATTTATCGGTTTTGTAAGAAGCATGGATATACGCTTTCTCACCACATTTATTGAAGTTGCAAAAACCCGACATTTTGGCAAAGCAGCTGAAAATCTCTATTTAACGCAATCTGCGGTAAGTGCGCGGATCAAGTTGCTAGAAGAATACTTTCATACCACGCTTTTCATACGCCAGCGCAACAGTATTCAGCTAACCCAATCTGGTGAAAAGCTGTTGCCGTATGCACGTCAGCTATGCAGCACGTTAAATGAAGCCAAGCAAGAACTGCAAATTCAATCTTCTGAATACGTAGTGTGCGGGGCAACGCAATTAGCCAGTGAATTAATGTTGCCAACCACCTTAAGTCACCTTCACAATACCTTTCCCGACTGGTCTGTTAAAGCAGAAGTACTCTCACTTGATGGGCTGTCTCGTCAATTACACGAACGGGTAACCGATTTGGCGTTTTCAACCGAGCCGCTCAAGTCAGAAGAAGTTAAAAGTGAAGTGTTACTAGAAAACCACTTAGGGTTATACCGAATTGGTGAAGGTAGTAATGTGGTAGACGCGGCAGAGTTTGTCGCTATTGATTGGGGTAGCAAAGCCAGAGATTTGTTACTGACGTTATACCCTCAGCTTCGTGATGCTAAACTACGTACGAACTCACTCAATTTAGCCCTTAATAACCTACAATATGAAGGTGGTGTTGCTGTACTCCCTGAAGGAGCGGTAAATCAACTTGATCCAACTATCGCAATTTCACTAATACAGCCTTTAGAAGGTATCACCATGAAAGTTTACCTTCACACCATGAAACAAGTTAGGCGTGTAGGGCTTGAAGCCTTAATTACAAGTGTATCGGCCATACACCCAGCCAAATAGCAAAGAGAAAATTATGACGACTCAACACCCATTATTACAAATGAACGCGTTCGAACGCTTAGAAGCCAGCGTTGAACTAATTAAAACTTCGGGCAAACTTTTCATTCTTAAAGATGAACATGGTTGCGTGATGTTAACGACAGACGATGAAGATGGCATTCCTGTATGGCCAGAATCATCTCTTGCTTTGCTGTGGGCAACTGAAGATTGGTCAGACTGTGAAGCGATGGAAATCTCAACTAAAGACTTTCTTACCAAATGGGTGGGCGGCATGACACAAGACAATCTTACGGTTATGGTTTGTCCGGTACCAGGAGAAGAAGGCGAAGTGATGGAACCAGAGGAATTTGCACAGCAAATTTAATGATCCCATCATTTGCTTCTAGCGTTTCAATATTAACGGATTATCATGATTGAAGAGGAGCTACCATGTTTACTGAACAACCGACTATGAGCAGTTTGTTTGAACAGTTAGGGCTAGCTAGTAGCGATGAAGCGATAGAAAATTTTATTGAAACGCACAAAGGCTTAAATAAGAGCCAACATATTTTCGAAGCGCCGTTTTGGTCTGAAAGCCAAGCGGATTTCTTGAAAACGGCTATCGAAGACGACGCTGATTGGGCTGAAATTATTGACCAACTCAACGTACGTTTGCACTAGTCGCCTGATGCTAAATCATTAATTCTCGATTCTAAATCGGCAAGGGTGGCTTTTACTTGAAGTAGAGCCGCCTTCAGTGTTTCAACGGTATCGGTATTGTCGTCTGTGCTTTCACTGGCACTGCTGTTCTCACCTAGCTGACAAAATGTGTGGTTATAGCGTATCTCTCTTTTACCAGACTCTCTTGGTAGTGAGTAAATAAGCGCATCCGGCTGGTAAGCAAGTAAGCTGCTGATGGTTGCCTCTACGTCACTGATGTCAGCAAATTGCGCTAATCGCTGGCACCGCCCTCGCAATTCGCCAGGGGTTTGCGGCCCTCGAAGTAAAAGCTCGGTGATAATGGCTTGCTGATGGTCGCTAAGTTTTATGTCACCGAATTCAGTATTACAAAAACGGTGGGAATATTTGTCTACTCGGCTACCATAGCCAGATGAAGCTTGAACAATTCGTTTACCTTTCAATCCATCAAGTATTTTAATGACTTCGTCTTCAGTTAACTGGGTGACGGGCAATCGGTTACTTTTTTGGTTACATCCATTGGTGAGTGCATTAAGGGACAAAGGGTATTGTTCAGGCGTAGTCACTGACTTTTCAAGTAATACACCAATAACACGTGCTTCCATTTCAGATAACGTCGTGGTCATGACAAATATTCGGTCTTTAAGTATTTACGTATGAAAGTATAGTAACAACTCTCATGGAAGTTTTATATTCTAACCTGAAAGCAGTTAAAGGAGTGGTTAAGGTTTGATAACGCCGAAAAAAGAGGAACTTTGGTTTTTACCCTTAGGGGGAACTGGGGAAATAGGCATGAACCTGAACCTGTATGGGCATGACGGCAAGTGGTTAATGGTAGATTGCGGGGTATCATTCGACGAACCGCTTATTCCGCCTTATCGCTATTCTGGCACAAACAAGCAAACCCATCATAGGGTAGTTGCACCAGATCCCACCTTCATTGCAGCACAAAAAGAAAATATTGCCGGTATTGTTATCACTCATGCGCATGAAGATCACGTGGGCGCATTGCCCTATCTGTGGGCGCGTTTTCAGTGCCCCATTTATACCACCTCTTTTACTGCCGAAGTGTTGCGCCGCAAACTTGCACAAACAAAATTGATCAATAAAGTATCTATAGTAGAGATAGCTTCTGAGCAAACGCTGACACTAGGGCCCTTTGATGTTAGTTGGTTATCGGTAACCCATTCGTTGCCCGAACCATATGCGTTAAAAATAGCCACATCGGCGGGCACGGTTTTACATACTGCCGACTGGAAAATTGACGCCCAGCCAATTACCGGTAAGCCTTTTGATAGTAATACCTATCGCGCCCTAGGGAAGGAGAATATTCTTGCCATGGTGGGAGATTCTACCAATGCAACGAAACCGGGTTTCTCCATCTCTGAACGCAATTGCTACGACGGTTTGTTAAGCACAATTAAACCACTGCAGGGCAGAGTAGTAGTGACGTGTTTTGGGAGTAATATCGCGCGGCTAATAACCCTTGCTAGGGTTGCCCAAAAAACCAGGCGTTACATCGCACTGTACGGTCGCTCACTCATCAATATGTACAGCATTGCCCGCCAACAGGGCATTTGGCCAGTAGATTTGCCAGTAGCAGATGCGTTTCACTTAGGGTACTTACCACCAAATGAAGTGCTTGCCGTGGCAACGGGTAGTCAGGGCGAGAAAAATACAGCACTTTCTCGAATGGCTAACGACAGCCACCCCCATTTACAGTTAGATAAAGGCGATACCGTCATTTATTCTGCTATTGCTATACCAGGTAACGAAGACAGTATTAAGCGAGTAAACAGTGTGCTTAGTGCTAGAGGTGTTAAAGTAATAATGAGCGAAGACAGCCAACTGCCCATTCATGCAAGCGGTCACCCGTGCGCCGAAGAGCTTAAACTCATGTATCACTGGGTAAAACCTCAAATTGCTATTCCTGTACACGGTGAAGAGGTTCACTTAAAAGCCCACGCGATGATAGCTAAAGAATGTGGGGTGAAAAAACACTACGTGGGGCAAAACGGTGATTTGTATCGCCTAGCACCTCAACCAAGTATTCGGCGGCAAGTTATTAATACTGGGCGAGTTCCTGTCCAACAAGACTAATGAAGTTAAACGGAAGCGAGTCTCAGTAACTTAATGGTACTGGCTGCAATTTACTCAAACATTCTGATACACTATAACAAATAATAATAACGATTCATTCAAACGAGTTGTCATGCGCTGGTACCTAATCTCAGTTTTATTTGCTGTTTGTTTCGTTAGCACTGTTAGCTACGCTGAGTCTCCCCGTCTTTCAAATCCCGTATTTCAATCGCTGTCCACTAAAAATGGGCTTCCACAAGACGTTGTCAACGATATCGCGATAGATGCAGATGGCTTTGTATGGATAGCCACTGATGGCGGCGTAGCACGTTGGGATGGCGTTAGAACAAAAATCATAAAAGGCCCGAACGATCTTTTCGTTAATGCATCTATAAACAAAATTAGTTTAGAAACTGACAAAGCATTATGGATAAGCACGTACGCGTCGGGTGTTTTCCGTCTTGATTTCGACACCCAAGCCATCACCAAACAAGTGGCGTTGCCTTTTTCAACTCAAGAAGATTGGTTTCAGGATGTGAGTCAGTTTTTTTGGCAAAATGAAACCACCTTATTCATTGGTATGCCTGAGCAGGTCGTTCGTTTTGACACTAACACCATGTCTTACGAGACAATCTTCACACTTAGTGACGAACTGATTGCTCAGCGGCATTTCATTCGAGATATTATCGTTGTAGACAACTGGCTGTTACTGGCTACTAGTGATGGATTAGATGCCTTCGATTTATCCAACGCCGATGCAACAGCTATCTCCGTTAGTTACTTAAACGGGATTGAGCCTGACGTGGATAACCTAAACACCAAATTTCTGATGCACGACGCACAAGGTAGAATTTGGCTCGGTACGGTTAATGGGTTATTTCAGACCACGAAAGGTGAGTTGTTGTCGCATGTTGTTAGTGGTAAGCCCTCGGGATTTCAGCGAGTAGTGAGAAGCCGCAACATTTGGACGATGGAACAACGTGACGATAATGCATTTTGGTTTGGCACCAACGAAGGTCTTTTTGAATTACAACTTAGCCAAAACAAGTGGGTGAGTGAACACATCCTTGAGCCACATAACGGCAGAACAGAACTCTCTAATAAACGCATTCTTGATATTGAAACCGATTATTCGGGGAACTTATGGTTAAGTTCGGTCTATGCGGGGGCACTGTATTTTGGTGTGAAAAGCGCCGAAATTTATGCGATTCAAAACAATCGAAATGACAAGAGTACCGCGCTAAGCGACAGTGTGGTTTGGTCTTTAGCGCAAACCGATAAGGACGTCTTGTGGATTGGTACCGAGAATGGGCTGAATCGATTTAACCTAAATACGCGCACATCAGAACAGTTCATTACCTCTGATAGTGAATTTGTGGCCGAGAGAGAGTGGCTAATCGAAAAGTTAGTTCCCGCAGGCGATGGCAGGTTGTTTGTGCAAACATACATGGGTATTCGGTTGTTCGACCCCAGCACAGGGAAATTGACCATACCACCATTGCAATCATCTTTTGATAGCGAAGTGTTCAATGCATGGAACTCGAGTATTACCATCGGTGCTGACGGCGACTTATATTTTGTTGGTAATCATTACTACCGCTATAACTTAGACGCGCAAAGGTTAGATATTATCGATTTAGACGAGGATATCTTCGATATCAATTTTTCCATTGGCTTCTTAGGTGCCTCTCCTTATCACGATAATCGTCTGTTTCTCGCCATGGTTGGCGGTTTATGGTTGGTCGACCCAGTTACCCTAGAGCACGAGTTGGTATATCGTTTTTCAGAAAAACAACGAGCGAATGAACGGTCGATAACGTCGTGGGTTATCGATAATACAGGTGTGCTATGGCTAGCCTTTAGCGGGTATGGGTTATTCGGTGTAGATGCTGATACCTTTGAACCGCTTTACAATTTAAACGAGAGTAATTTGTTGCTCTCCAATATCGTTTACGGTCTACAAAAAGACAGTAATGGGGACATTTGGTTTAGTTCGCATTCTGGGTTGCATCGGTACTCACCAGCCTCAGCCCAAGTGCAAAACTTTATTTATGGCCGCGAATTATCAGTGTCAGAATTTAATCAAGGGGCATCACTTGAGCTCATAGATGGGCGACTCGCCTACGGTTCCACTTCCGGCGTCGTGGTGTTTTCACCCGCTTTGCTGAAACAGATAGGCAACAACTCCAATCTCATTTCCAGGCAGACCGCAATTACAGACGTTAGCGTAGATTCCCGGGAATTACGGCTTCCACTGGGTAATCTAAACGGACAGAGTATCACTTTGGATTATCAAGATTACGGAATGACCATTCACTTTTCATCCTTGTCGATGAATGGAGTGGGTAAAGCAAAGTATCACTACACCTTATTGCGCAACAACCAAGTGGTTAGTGATGGTGTGTCAGAAGACGATAAAATTACCTTAACTAACTTAGAGCCAGGTCGTTATCGGTTCACAGTGGGGCCATTGGCCAGCAGTGTGGAATATAACGTTTTACCCGCCACTATAACGTTTGAGATGCCCTATGTCCCGTGGCGGTCGCCCTTTGCTTATGCAGCGTATTTCACCTTAATACTGCTGATGATTATTGCGTACGTGGTTTCACGCCAGCGTCATTTATTTCGACTTCAAAAAGCGCAGCAGCAAGCGTTGCTTTTTAGCGATGCGTTTCGACAAACCCGCGACTGGGTACTTATTTTTGATAAAAATAAGGTGCCTGTAGCTGCAAACCCCGCATTTGAAAACGTATTTAATTTCAACACCAAAGAGTCGCTAGACAAGCAAATAGATAGGCTTTTTACCCGTTATCCTACATTAGAATGGCAGCTATCTGGCAAGCTCTCTGAGCTTAAAGGGGGAGAGTTCTGGAAAGACGAGGCGGTTATTGAAGGTGCTGATACAAAACAGTACGACGTTCTTATAGACATCAGCGCGGTTAAAGGGAACGAAAAAGACGAGCAAGCTGATCATTATCTACTTGTGGTGTCTGATATTACTGAACAGAAAAATGCAGAACGTAAACTATTAAAGTTAGCTAATTACGATAGCCTAACCGGCTTAGTTAACCGCAGCTTACTGTTGGACAGACTAGAACATGCTATTGCTGGAGCGCGTCAACAAAGTGCCCATGTGGCAGTGTTATTTGTCGATCTAGACCGCTTTAAAGGTATTAACGACTCACTTGGTCACGATTATGGCGATAAGCTACTTAAAGTCGTGGCGAATAGAATGCGTAACCTAGCATCTGATGCAGGTACTGTAGCGCGGTTGGGCGGCGACGAGTTTGTAATCGTCATTGAAGACATGAAAACCACGGATGGGCTAACCTCCTTTGTGGCACAATTAATCGAGTCGGTTGAAACACCTATCTCGCTGGCTAACGAAGTGCTTCGGGTGTCATGCAGTGTGGGGATTGCCTTTTACCCCGACGATGCCACAGAGCCCGCCGAGCTTATTAAGCAAGCCGATGTGGCCATGTATTCAGCAAAGAAAGACACGCTAAGTGGCTTCACGTATTTCACAAAAGACATGAACGACAGGGCTAAACAAAGGCTCATCACAGAGAACTTAATAAAACGGGCTTACTCTGAAGACAGTTTTTTCAATTATTACCAGCCAATCATTAATACCCACGAAAAAAACACGGTAGGGGTTGAACTGTTACTTCGTGGCGAGCTTGATGGTAACCCCATTTATCCTGACGTCTTTATTCCTGTACTAGAAGAGCTAAGGTATATTATTGAAGTCACTCGAGCGGCGATGCGCAGGGCTGCCGAAGACCTTGCTACATGGTATGAAGACGGCTTCACAGGGTTCGTATCAATCAATTTATCTGCCCTTCATTTTAAAACCGAATTTGATTTAGAAGGTGTTTTTTCGTTACTAAAAGAATTCAATCTGCCAAAAGAAGCGTTTCGTTTTGAAATTACAGAAGGTGTGTTGATGGATGATAGTGACAATGCGCTGCGTCAAATTGAGCGCTTTGTTGATGCAGGTTTTATTCTAGCGTTAGATGATTTTGGCACTGGCTACTCGTCGCTAAGTTATCTTAAACGTTACCCACTATCGGTACTTAAAATTGATAAAAGCTTCGTTGACGATATGGCGCCAGGCAATGCGAATGATGCTTTGGTAACCACCACTATAACCCTTGCTAGTAGCTTAAATATGCTGAGTGTTGCTGAGGGTGTAGAAACTCAAGAGCAGGCGTTAAGTTTGTCTGAGAAGGGATGTGTTTTACACCAAGGCTACTTTTACGCTAAACCTATGCCTAGCAGCGAACTATTCCCCTACCTGAACAAAAAATGGTGAGTGCATTTTGCTAATTAAGTGCATTGTTAACTTTTAAAGTGATGAGGAGATGCGTGTTTGCTTAAAATTAACGCGTATTAGATCATCATAGAAGTTAAGTCTAAACTATAAGAAATCTAAATTTCAGGCGCTATGCCACGTCATTCATCGCATGAAATGTAAACGTCCGTTTAAAAAGCTTGTTATTCATCTGAAAATAAGGCTTATTAGAGTTCTGTGAAATGATTGTAAAAATAAGCTACATTATAACAACATATGAGTGACCTATGCCGCTAGACATGACAGCAAATGCAAACAGCACTGAAGTGATTAAATCGCCATTAAGTATGTTGTACCACTGGGAACAAACCAGTGGGGACGACGTTTTCCTTACTCAGCCTGTTAATGGTGAATATCAAAATTATACGTGGAAGCAGGTGGGTAACCTAGCTCGCCGCGTGGCAAAACGCCTTGAAGAAATGGCATTGCCTGCGGGTAGCCGTATTGGTATTTTCTCAAAAAATTGTGCCGAATGGTTCATTACCGATTTAGGTATTATGATGGCAGGGCACGTCTCCGTGCCAATTTTCTCTACTGCTGGCCCTGATACCGTACAATACGTTCTAAAGCACGCCGACGTTCAATTATTATTCGTAGGCAAATTAGATAATACTGCAGAGCAAGTAGCCTCTATTCCAGCTGAATATAATACTGTTGCCTTTCCTTATCCGAATATCGCTACTAAGCAGCAATGGAAAGAGTTTATCGATTGTTCGCCAATAGATGACTCGCCTGTTCAAGATATGAACAGCATCATGACAATTATTTACACGTCAGGCAGTACGGGTCAGCCGAAAGGGGTAGTACATAGTTATTACACTATTTGTTGGGCTGCACAGCAATCGTTAGAGCAACTTAACGTCAACCGTGACGATAGGCTTCTAAGCTATCTTCCTCTTGCTCACATCACCGAACGTGTACTGGTTGAATTGGCAAGTTATTACAGTGGTGGCAAAATTCACTTTGTTGAAACGTTATCGTCGTTCCAACGTGATGTACTTCACTGCGAACCTACCTTGTTTATTTCTGTACCTCGCCTTTGGACTAAGTTTCAGATGGGCGTGTTGGCTAAAATGCCACAGAAAAAGCTCGATACCTTACTGAAAATTCCAATTATCAATAAGCTGGTAGCGAAGAAAGTACGTAAAGGAATTGGTATCGACAGCGCGCGATTATGGGCCAGTGGTTCAGCACCATTAGCGCCTGCCGTTATTGAATGGTTCGCTAAAATTGGTGTGTATATCTCAGAAGGTTGGGGTATGACGGAAAACAGTGCCTACGGTACTAGCAGCGTACCTTTCCGCCACGACAAGATTGGTTGTATCGGTAAAGCTTATGATGGCGTTGATGTTCGCATTTCAGAAGAAGGTGAGATTCAGGTTAAAGCGCCTTGTAATATGCTGGAATACTACTTAGAACCCGATAAAACGGCAGAAGTTTTTACTGAAGATAAGTACCTTCGTACGGGCGATAAAGGTGTTATTGATGCAGACGGTTACGTTAAAATTACTGGCCGATTGAAAGATATTTTCAAAACAGCCAAGGGTAAATATGTAGCGCCAGCGCCTATTGAAGCCAAATTCATGGAAAACCCTATCGTAGAACAAGTTTGTGTAACGGGGAATAACCTTCCTCAGCCTGTCGCCTTATTAGTACTAAGTGAAGATGCACAAAAGCATGATAAATCCAGTGTTGAAGCTAGTCTTAAAAAGACCTTCGAACACATCAATGCGAAACTAGAGAGCCATCAGGTTATGGACCGTGTAGTTATCATGAAAAATGAGTGGAGCATTGAGAACGACTTACTTACCCCTACACTCAAGGTAAAACGTCATGTGCTTGAAGAGCGCTTTGATATTGTTATTCAAGGTGAATACAAAGAAAAATTAGTGTGGGTAGATGCTTAACTTATCAGTTTAGCAGCATCAAAAATAACAAAGCCGAGCACATGACTATGCTCGGCTTTTTTGTAGGTGCTGTTAGGTAAAGCGCAACTAGCACTAAGTCATTTAGGTTACGCAGTGTATCTTGCTTGAAGCCCTTTATACACGTTGTCACTGAAACTGGCGTCAGACAGGTTCAAGTCATTCATGACTTCCACCAAGTGTTCGTTATCTTCGCGGCCTTGCCACTCTTTTTTGTATGTGCCTTCTTTATAACCGTTATCTTGACGGAAGAAGTTTAAAACGTTTTTGCCCACGTACTGGCGATAAAGTTCATCGGCATGCATATCGCACTGCTCAACAATTTCCATGAAAAGGGGCACACTAAAACGTTTAGCGGCACAAAGCCCTGTCATCAATTCTAAATTGTCTAGCAGCGACTGTTGTTTGGGGTGGTAGTCGTTACCGTCGAACGTCACGGTGACATCACCTAACGCCAATTGTGCGGCAATGCTTTCAGCAGCAGTACTGACTTCACCTTCAGAATCGATGATGCAAGCAGATAGAGCGAAGTGCCAAATATCAACTAATTCCATTTGCAGTTGTGGCAAGTCTTTTTGCTGTGCTTTCCACCATTTCCAGCCGTGGTGTTCAATAGCTTCAACGGATTCCACCATGGCTGCTCGTAAGTAACCGTAGCCTGCGTTAATCCAATCGGGATTAACTTTTGTGTTCATTTTATCTTGCAGCGCAAGCATGGTGGCAAGTTGTTGTTGTGTAAGCATTATTATTCCTAAAGCTAAGTCTCTATCAAATTAAGCATTTGGTTGCAGTATGCGTAATTTCTAATTGAGGAAATTGTACTGCAATGCGAAGAGTCAGTGAATGTTTATTGATGACTTATTTAGCTTAAATCCGTTGCTGGTTCAGGGGGGGGCAGTCGCTCGTGTAGTGCCTGATGTAAGTTTAATTCATGGTGCATAAATGGTGCATCTGCACCATTAGTAACCTAAGGAAAGACTTATATAAACTATAGGTTTGATTAACTTGTTGTTTTAATTAAGAATAAAAGTTGGCACTTAACCTGCAAAATCAATTTTGTTAACTGTGTTATGCAGTAGCGCTAACGTGAATGAGCGCCAGGCAACGTTTATTAACGTTGCTACTGGGTAACCCGTAAACCTTACCCATACAGGTTTTTCGTGTCCTGAGGCCTGTATGGGTTTTTTTCTTTTTATTGTCTGTCCCTATTAGCCATCTACTAAACACCATCCCGTAATAATATCGCTTAAATCTGTTTAATTTCAGCTTACCTATTCATTGAATTACGATACACTCATTATCATAACGCCCGCTGAATACGACAAAGGATTTTCCGATTGCTCGCGCTTTATCCATCGAACAAACTTGAACACCTCAGCTTCCTTCTTACTACGCTATTCAAGCATCAACCTAATGGTGTTTTTACCCCTGAAACGATATTAGTTGAAAGCCCTGGTATGCAGCATTGGGTAAGTATGCAACTTGCTAAAGAGCAGGGCGTGGCGATGAATCTTGATTTTCCTTTGCCGGTTCGATTTATGTGGAACACGGCAAGGCTGGTGTTGGGTAAAGATAAAGTACCTAAGCAGTCGCCTTATCGACGTGAAGTCCTCGTCTGGCGCATTGATGCACTTTTACTGGAGGCATCGGGACTCGAGGGATCAGGACGAGAGACATCTCTGCAATCGATGGCAGCGTTCGAACAAGTTAATAAGTACTGGTTACAAGCGGGAAGTGAGCAAGAACAGGGCGTACAACGGTTGCAATTGGCAACGGCGCTGGCCGATGTGTACGAGCAATATTTGTTATATCGTCCAGATTGGTTGTTTGCATGGGAAGAAAACCAACGTAAAACCAATGATGAATCTGAAATTTGGCAAAGTGAAATATGGCGCCATCTAGCCAAGCAAGAACCTTTACATCCTGCACGACTGCACCAACTCACCCTGACAGCGTTAAATAACGGCGATCACCTAAAAAGTGGTGATAACGAATTACCACAACGTATTGTGGTGTTCGCTATAAACACCATGGCGCCGCAGTTAATTGCCTTTTTTGATGCATTAGCGGCGCACATTGATATTCATATTTTTCATCTGAACCCAAGTGTGAATTATTGGGGCGATGCGAAAAGCGATAGTGAACTCGCAAGGCAGCTGCGCATAGATGGCCTAGAGAAATGGATGCAGCAAGACCAAAGTAACCCGCTATTAGGTAATTTGGGCCAGCAGGGCAGAGAACTTTTTAATTTGCTCACCGATTTAGAGACGTTTGAAGTTAGTGCCTTCGACGCGCCTATTCCTGCAGATAGTGAAACGGGTGAAACGTTACTATTGAACCAAATTCACAACGATATATTAGAAGCGTTACCTGCTATGCCTTTCGCAAGCATACAGAGCACAGAACCAGACACCACCGATAACGCTGACGACAGTGTTACCATTATGTGTACGCATTCGGCGCTACGTGAAGTTCAGGTGTTGCACGATCATTTACTGCACTGGTTATCGCAAGACTCATCGAGAACGCCATCCGATGTGCTGGTGATGTGCCCGGCGATAGAAAACTACGCCCCATTTGTTGATACCGTATTTCATAGAGTGGGAACCAAACCCTTAGGGGGCAATGGGCCTGTACGCTTGCCATGTTCTATCGCAGATAGAAGCCCCATGGATGCAGAGCCCCTTATTGCTGCTTACATGACGCTACTTCATTTACCTGACAGCCGTTTTGGCGTATCAGATATCGTGGATTACTTACAACTTGATGCGGTTCAAAAGCGCTTTAGTATTGCACAAGACGATATTGATCAAATGACGGTATGGCTTAAGCAAGCCCATATTCACTGGGGATTAGATGGCAGCCACAAATCCAATGTATCGGCAGGAGCCACCCATGAAAACACTTACAGCTGGTGGTGGGGAATTAAGCGTTTATTATTAGGTATGTTAGCGCCAGATAGCGAAGGTGTTATTGACAACATGCTGACCATCCCTGATGTGGAAGGTCAGTCGACGGTAACGCTAGGTAAGCTTATCCATGTTATTGAGTTACTAGGGAAGTTTGCCACTGAGCTTAATACCCCGCGAAGTCCGAATGCATGGGGTGCCGATTTATTAGCACTGCGTGATACCTGCTTTACCCCAACCAAAGAACAAGAACACAGCTGGGATCTTATTGCTAAAGTTGCCGCTGATTTGTCTGCTCGATGTGAAGAAGCCGATTATACCTACGATTTAAGTTTGCGTCAGGTTCGGGAATTACTGTTAAGTCGATTTTCGTCTCCTGATGCGGGTAACCACTTCATGACGGGGCAAGTCACGGTATGCTCCATGCTACCTATGCGTAGTATCCCGTTCAAAAAAGTGTGCATATTAGGGCTTAATGACAGCGAGTTTCCGCGTAAGTCTACACCGTTAGGGCTCGATTTAATGGCGGGACCTGATAGAAGAGTGGGCGATCGTTCGCGTCGTTTAGAAGACAGGTATCTTTTTTTAGAAGCGATTATTTCGGCCAGAGAAAGCCTGTATTTAAGCTACCAAGGTAACGATGTAAAAAATAACAGTGAGCGTCAGCCCAGCCTAGTGTTAGGCGAATTTCTCGATATGTTAGACACCGGCTATCAAGTAAACATTGATCATTATTTAAAACATGCCCCATTGCACCCGTTTAGCGAAAGTGCTTTTACCGGCACACTTCCAAGCTATGAAACGGGATGGTTGCATCTAGCCCAATCACTACGTGACGCCGCTACCAGTGCCCCCAACATTGACACCAGCAAAGAAAGCAGCGAAGAAACGGGGGAACAAGAACATTCACTCGCGCCTTTGGCGGTAGACAGCACGCCTGAAAATACCAGCTTTCAGTGTATGCAGGTGGCTCGAGCGTTTAGCGACCCACTAGCGTTCTTTTCTCAGCAGCGATTGGGGGTAAATTTATCCCAATCGGTGACTTTGCTAGACAATAGCGAACCTTTTGAAACCAACGCACTAGTGCGCTACCAAGTACTCGATGCTATGTTTTCTTCCAGTGCTTCATTTGATGATGCTAATGCAGCAACCCTTCAGCACAGCGATAGGGTAGTGCAGTTCGCCGCGCTTCGTGGTGACATTCCCAATAACCCAGTGGCGCAAGAGGAGCTTGAGCTGTGGAAGGAAAGCGCGGTAGCTCTTACCCAAGCGATGGGACCTCATGATGCCGAACCCAAACGGGCGCAATTTGCAGGCAAACACTTTACGTTTACCGCGAGTGCGCTTGAAGGTGGAAACAGCTTGATGCAGCCGTGCGCAGGCAAGGTGAATGACATTAGAGCGTTAGGTTACTTTATGACACAGCTTGTGTTTAGCGCAAGCGATGAAGTAACACCCTATACACAATACCCGCTAGATATCTTTTACTGCGATTGGGTAAAAGGTGAAACCAAGCTAATGAAGCGTAGCTTTCCGTCAGTAGATAAAACCACAGCCTACCAAATTTTGCTAAGTATTGAATCATTGTTTGTTGAGATATTGAGCGCCCCAACACCCGTATATAGCTCATTAATGAGTGCAGTAGTCAGTGGCACAAAAAAATCCCCCGGAACTCTTCTGGCAAACAAAATCTCCTTACCCACATTTCTGGCTAGCCTTGGCGGCCACGATATAGAAGATAGAGAAAGTGTAGATATACAAGGCGGCGTTGATACTGAAGACACAGATGAATCTTGCAAGTCGCTAATACCGGATATACGTGCATTTTTTGCCAGTGATGATGCCCAGCGCATACTCAAAAATTGGCTTCAGTCATCAGGGCAATTTACTGCTGATATCGCGAGCAACCCTTATGTTAAATGGTTATTTCCTGATGGCGTGAGTTGGCATGATGTGCCAGCCACACACGCATTTTTGTTGTTTGCATTGGTGGCTAACATTTCATCACAGGAGCAGTTATGAGCTTGTCTAAAAGTGCTTCGCAATTGCTAAACGTGCCAGCCATGCCCCTAAACGGCAGGCATTTAATTGAAGCCAGTGCGGGCACGGGTAAAACCTACAACATCACCCGCTTGTACTTACGCTTATTGTTAGAGAAAAAACTTAACGTAAAAGAGATTTTGGTGATGACCTTCACCAAAGCGGCCACCGAAGAAATTAAAGGCCGTGTAGCCAAAACGCTGCGAGAAGCCTCCGCGTTTTGGGAAGCCTGTTTAGACGTTAATGACATTAATACAGCTAGTGCCAGTGCTGGTAATGATAGCGCTAGTATCGACAATGACGATGTAAAGGAAAGCGCTGACCTAGCTGCGCTATTAAACAGTGCCGATCCTGTCTATGCCCACCTCTATAGGGCCTGTTCACCGAAAGACAGTTTGGCCCTGCTAAAAGCTGCGCAATTAGAACTTGATGATGCGTCAGTCTTCACTATTCATGGCTTTTGCCAGCATGTGATTGGGCAATTAGCGTTTAATAGTGGTTTTGCAATGGCGCTGAACTTAAGTAAAGACACTAACGATCTCTATTTGCAAGCAACACAGGATTGGATAAGAAAAGTCTCCCAAAATGAAGACGACTTCATGTTGTTGGCGGAACAAGGCTGGCATGTGCCAGACAACCTATTAAAAGAATTCTCATCAAGCGTAAGAAGTGCGCTTACGCCGGTTTTGCTAGATGAAGAAACCATAGAAAAAGCGTTTATCGCTGGCCTGCACGAAAACGAGAGTACTGCGCCTGCACAGTTTACCTTTCATTATAATAATATTGTGGATAACGAAGCGCTTATTCACGCTCAACTACTTAAAAAACCTGATCATAAAGCGGTGCGTACACCTGAACTTGCTGCGCTCAAATCTTGGCTTGAAAGCGGTGAATATGAGCCGCTACCGGCAGAAGGAGCCGCGTTTCTTGATGGTCGTCGGTTTGGTAGAAATAAGTCTGGGGTAAAAGAAATTCTTGCACCCATTAAAGGCTTTGCCGATGCGATATTAGCAGCATGCAAAGACAAGCAAGATAATCTCGATAAAATTCCCGTTTTTACCCTAATCAACGATGCCATTAGCTTTATTAAAAGCAACGTAGCGGCGCAAAAGCAGCAACTTGGGGTTATCGACTTTGACGACCTTATTCGTATGCTCGCCGATGAAGTGGTTAAGCCTGATAATAGCTTAGTACCTGAGCTTAGAAAGAAATTCCCCGTTGCGTTAATTGATGAATTTCAAGATACCGATGCCAAGCAATACGCTATTTTAGATGCGGTCTATCCCAAAGCATCTATTCACGGTAGTGATGTTAGCGCTAAAGAAGATACGGGTTTCGAAACAGGCGCTGGCAATTCGAAAAGCGAAAACGCGCTTCTGATGATTGGCGATCCCAAACAAGCGATTTACCGCTTCAGGGGCGGCGACATATTTACTTATTTAAAAGCAGGGCAGCAGGCCGATTATCGCTGGGTAATGAACATCAACTGGCGTTCGGTCGCCGGTATGGTGAAGGCCTATAACCGTCTTTTTTATGGCGCGCCGGTTCCGCAAGCCCCCGTTCTACAAGAGCCTGATCTACAAGGGTCTGATCTACAAAAGCTAGGCACACAAGCGCCTAGCCCTAGAGATGTGTTCGGCTTTAATATTCAATACAATCCGGTCGAATTTACACCCAAAGCCGCGGCAGCAACGCATCCACTTAACGATCCTAATGACGAACGTGATGCAATGAATTACGTGAGCTTCAGCTTAGATGAAAAAAGTGATGCGAATACGCTACGCCGTGGTTTAGCGCAATGGATAGCGCAAGAGATTTACCGTTTGTTTAACGAGGTGACTTTTGTAGATGAAAAGGATCCCACTAAACCCGCTAGACCGGTTAAACCTGCCGATATTGCCATACTGGTAAAAAACCGTAATGAAGCTTCCGTCATTAAATATGTATTACAGCAACAGGGTTTAGCCTGCGTTTATTTAAGCGATAGAAGTAATTTATTTGCCACCCCCGAGGCTAAAGATGTGCTGCGCTTACTTAATGGTGTGTGGCACAACACAGATACCAGCAAGGTGGCCTCAAGTTTAGCTTCACCTTTATGGGGGTACACACCGCAAACCCTAGTCAATTTGTTGTATCACGAAGACGATGCGCTATGGGATGAAGCCTATGACAAGGTTACCTCACTACGTGATATGTGGCTTCAAAAAGGCTGCATGAGCGTACTGCTGCACTTAATGCAAGAGAATTACACACCATATGGTTCAGAAGTAGAGCGCGCGCTTACTAATTACCAACATTTAGCGGAAACCTTAGAAAAAGCGGGGGCAACCCATCAGCGCCCCGAGCAATTACTTGATTGGTTACACAAGCAAATTCATCAGCCTGAAAGTGATGAAGAAATGACGCTAAGACTTGAAAGTGACAGCCAGTTAATACGCTTGGTTACCCAGCACGGGTCTAAGGGCTTAGAGTACCCCATTGTGTTTGTTCCCTTTGCTACGGGTTACCGAGACCCAGCGAAAAGTGGAAAGTCGTACTCGCAAATATTCACCTATTACGATGAACAGAGCCAAGAATTGCAGCTGCAATTAGGACGCACTAATACGGCAATTGAACGGGTACGCAAAGAGGGCGACGCTGAAGAAATGCGATTAGCCTATGTAGCCGTTACCCGTGCAGCTCATCGCTGTTATATGGGCGTATTACCACTAGACGGACATGAAAAAACCGCCTTGGCCCAAGCTCTTAACATTAATGACGATGAAGGTCGTGATTGGGGCACCATGCTAGACGCGATTGCTCGTGAACCCGATGCTCACGCTACTCACATTAGTGCTGATTCGATGGCGCATGAGTACTCAAGCTTTGACAGTACAGAAACGGTTGTCCCCTTAAATACGCTAACGTTTGCTGGTACAAGCAGCGAAGATTGGCGGTTATATTCTTTCTCGGCCATTAGCCGCATGACGGTGATGTCAGCAAGCCAAGCAGTAAAAGATGTTAGCCAAACAGTACCCAGCATACCCGTTATGCAAACCGTGCGAGACGAAGAGATAACATCAGATGATGGTTTTGAGGTTAACTCTGCTGAGGTTGTTTCTCAGAACCAAATACGCTTTACCTTACAAAAAGGGGCGAGCGCCGGTAATTTATTGCATGACTTACTCGAGCTAAACGACTTTTCTGCGCCTGATTGGAATGAAAACGGCGCTGAACTTGCCGTTCGATTTGGTTTAGAAGCATCGCGTACAGACGATTTGTATAACTGGTTAGACGAAGTGCTAGCTACGCCATTGGGTACAAAGCAGGCGCCGAGTCATTTAACCTTATCAGACCTTTCACTACCGCAAACCCTTCGGGAAGCGGAGTTTTATTTTCCCATGAACGAAAGTAAATGGAGCGAACTAAAGCACATATTATTCGAACATAGAAAGTCTGTGGCAAAGCAGCTTGCACTAGATAACAGTGGCGAATCTGCCACAATTTTATCTATATCAGAACCTATTACAGCAGAGCCTGTTCCGTCTTTAATGATGTCGGCCCTTGAAGGCATGATGCACGGTTTTATCGACTTAATATTTACCTATGAAGGTAAGTACTATGTTGCCGATTATAAATCTACGTGGCTAGGCGACAGTGTGTCTCACTATATGCCTCAAGCATTAAACGCTAATAATCAGCACCATCTATATGACTTGCAGTATTTAATCTATTGCTTAGCACTACATAGATACTTAAAGAATGCCATTGTTGACTATACGCCCGAAGCGCATTTTGGAGGCGTGTATTATTTGTATTTGCGAGGCATGCACCCAAGCAATACGAACGGGGAGGGCGTCTTTTTCACGCCCATAGATAGCGCAACGCTACAGGCATTGGATCGCTTATTTTCAGGCTCAGAGATTGCACCAGAGATTGCAGACGAAGGCATAGACGTCATCGACGACAAAGAAGAAGAAAAAGAACCTTCAGGAAAAACGGTTTCTAGCGAAGCGCTTTCAAACAAGCAAGGCTTAAATGACCCGTCAGCCGATGCAGTGCAAGGGGAGTTGGACTTATGATAAATAGTCACGAGTACTTAGAACAACTTTTCGGCATTGAAGCTATCGATCGTTTTGTGGCACTGGAGTTTGCGCATTGCGAAAGCCTAACCGACGCTGAACAGGTTATTTGGTTACACCTGTTGGTAACGTTGTCATTTATGCAGCGCAGCGGTCATAGTTGCTTGTTACTCACTGAAGTCGCGGGAGCTCGGTTGTTTGTTGAGCCCCTTCTCGAATCAGAAGCCGAATTAGAAGCCGAATCAGAAGCCGAATTAGAAGCCAAATTAGAAACTGATTCCGAACAGGAACAAGAACGTGAATTAGAAATCGACCCTGATTCACGACCTTGGATCGAATCTGAGCCTCAATCTGCTCAGGTATTGTATGTACAACCTGAACCTACAACATCAGATTCAGTTACGTCATCTCGTAAATTAGGCTACAAATTTCCTGGCCTTACCGAAATGATCAGTGTAATTAAAAAGGCACTGGGCAGTGAAAAGGATGACAAAAATAACAAGATATCCCCGCTATTTGTGTATCAATCAGGCAAATTGTATAGCCGGCGCTACTATAACTTTGAACAAGAGATAGCCGCCAGTATCGCTAATCGAACTCATATCACAGCGCTAAGTGAAGACGGGCTATCACGGGTTAAAGCCTTGTGGCCAGCAATGTTTCCAACCAACACCATTGATGAGCAAGATTGGCAACAAGTTGCGGTGGCCAAAAGTTTAGTGCAACAATTTAGTGTTATTAACGGTGGCCCTGGCACAGGGAAAACCTACACCGTACTCAGGCTGTTATTAGCGCTTCAAGCGTGTAACCAGAATGAACGCATAGTACTAGCCGCCCCAACAGGTAAAGCGCAGCAGCGCATGACCGAGTCTATTGTGAGTAATTTGGAAACCTTACGGGGTAAGGTGGATGACAAATTATTAAATAGTGTACCTACTGATGCTGTCACATTACATAGGTTGTTAGGTCTACGTGAACACACCATCGCCACACGCTATAATCAGCACAACCCGCTTATGCTTGATGTGCTTATAGTGGATGAAGCGTCCATGGTAGATTTGGCACTCATGGCTAGAATTATTCGCGCTCTACCGCCTCGTGCGCGTTTGTATTTTATTGGTGATGCCGATCAACTGCCTGCTGTAGAGTTGGGGAATGTACTTGAGCAACTTGTGCACGATAGCGACGAAGCAGAGTTTGCCGAAATGGGTATATCTGAAAATAACCTAGGCGCAGTGACTAGCGAACTACGTCAGCACATCGCTACCCTCTGTCCACATCTGCCTTTACTTCCGCTCAACGAAAATGCCAAAACCTGGGTACATACCCTTCAAGCCCCTCAGCGATTTAAAGGGCAGGTAGCTGAAGTTGCCACCGCTATTCAGGCAGGAAAAAGCAAGCAGGCGCTTGATGCTATGCATTCAGATGCTGCCACAGAAAAGCTACTCACAGAAAACGCTTCCAGCCAAAAGCCTAAAAACCTAAGCGACAAAAATCGCTGGCTACAAGATGGTGTATTTATACAACCTGAAAGTAAGTTCACAATCAGCGCGTTAAAAAAGTTAGCACAAGAAAGTTACGAACCTGTGTTTCAAGCGCAAAGCGCGAAAGAAGCCCTTAGTTTGCTCAATCGCGTGCGATGGTTGACCCCGATACGAAAAGGCGACATGGGTGTAGAAGGATTAAATGCATTGGTGTTCGATGCGATTAAACACAATATCAAACGCCGCGAAGGTTTTTTCTACCAAGGCCAGCCCATTATGATTGTGAAAAACAATCATCCACAGCGCTTATCAAATGGTGAGGTGGGTATTATCTGGCCTGATTTTAATGGAAAGCTATTGGCTTGGTTTGAAACTCAAGACGGCAACCTACGTTCAATTTCGTTATCTCGGGTTCCTGCGTTTGAAACGGTATTTGCAATGACAATACATAAATCGCAAGGCTCAGAATTTAAATACGTGGTGTTATTACTGCCTAAACCGGAAAGTGAAAAAGCCGCAGGGTTGTTTCATCGGGGCCTAGTGTACACCGGCCTAACGCGGGCGAAAGAAGGATGTTTGATTATCGCGAACACCACCACATTTAGCGCTATGGTAGAACGGCGAGATAAGCGTTTTTCAGGTTTATCAGAAGCGATTAAGATGTGCGTTTTAGAAGGTGAATAACGTGTTGCCGTCTACCGTTAGCGTTCCTAAAGAAACCGAGAATAAGCTGCTGACAACTCGAAAAAAGTAGCGCCAGTAGCTAATAGCGCAGCCTTAGTAAGAAATACCATTTTTGCTGATCTGTCTGCGCGTCGCTTTATGTCTTTAATTATACTGGGGTGAAGTAACATAACCCGTGTTCCTGAATGTCTCTGGGCTTTTTTGCCAGTAGGTATATGCGAAGTGCTGACGTGAAGCGCAGCATGCCATTTTCCGCGCTTATAAATTGTGAAGGTAGCGTGGTTGCATTGCCATTCACGTTATTGACGCCTAGGGGAAGCTGGCCTGAACAAATCGTAAAATAAGCTAGTCCCCCCATATCTACCCATCCTAATAAATTGTCAGGTTTAACAATGAAGCTGTTGTGAGTGAGTAGGTCTGCGTGAAAAGTAATACTCGCACCAAAGACTGGCTTGCTCGCCACCGCAATATCCGCATTAGGGCTTAAGCTAAGTTTATACAAGCCATGATGTTCAGGATGAATGTCGTGGTTTGTATTGCTGTTATTTACTAGCGAGAGCATACACGTAGTCATGTTGGTTTCGGGATAGCTGTAGTGTGGTTTATGTCAGGCAAAATAGCGTTGATATGGATCAAAACGGGTTAAATCTCTGTTTATCGCTTAAGTCGTCATAAATAAACTGTTTAAAAAATGTACAAATTTGGTTGTGTGAGCCATACTTATTTATCTTAATTCGACATGGATGTATGGATTATGCACACAGGCAGACATGAAGCCCTCAAACGTTACAGCCTACTTTTGCTCATTGCTATTTTGGTGGGCTCTGCATACTACTTTCTTCGAATTCAACAGAATGAAATTCAGCAAAACCATGGTTACCTGCGGCAATTAAATGAGGCGGGCAAGAGCCTACAGCAGTCTATTGATATGCTTTTAACAAGCGTGAAAGAGGAGTTTAAGCCTCAAGAAACTAAAAACGAAAGTGGAAATGAGAGCCACAATAGCAATGAAAAAGTCAGTGAGTTTAAAAAGCGTATTAGTTCGAATGAAAACTTTAAACACCTTGTGATAGTGAATAGTAGCACTAAAAATGAAGTAGAAAATAATGTTAGTACCGAAGAACCCAGCAATGTCGATGCAGATAAAGTTAACAGCGAATTTGAAGCAAAGTCTCGTATTTTTAAAGTTCATGTAGCGCATAACACGGTAACAGTGCCCATCGCTGACCTTATCTCGAATCATTTAAGCCCGTTTCCATTGCTGGTCATCAGTGATGAGAATGGAGAGGTCATTGCGGAAAAAAGACATAGTAATTTCGCGAAAGCGCTGTCTGATCTTCGCTTTTCAAACGTAGAAGAATTACTGGGCAAAAAGGAAAATAATGAAACGGGTAGTAAAGGTAATCTAAAGGCGAGTGATTCTGTAGATAGGCAAATTGCTGGGCTATACCTTCGGGTTTATCGGCAACCCATTACAATAACTGGCCTAAATGCTGGAGGTACGGACGATTCGAAGACTCTCTACCTGTTAGCCTTTGTAGAAAAAAAAGAAGTGGTCCTCAATAACCTTAAAATTGGTAACAATACAGCGTTATGGATAGTACTCTTTTTAACACTGCTCGTTGCTACACTTCCTATTCTTAAAATTCAGTACTGCGCTCCCACCTATAGCTATACGCGTTCTGATGTTACCCAATGTATTTTAGGGTTATTTATTTTACTTGGGGTTGCCACGATTGCGATAAGCGATCAGCTTTTTTTTAGATATTGGCTTCAACAAAAGACCCAAGATTCCACACATATACACAAAATGATAAGTTCAGATTTCGATAAAGAGTTATCGGAACTATTGTTATTAGATTCTCGTTATTTTAAGAGAAGCCAAAGTGGAGTCATTTCAGGCTGTGTAGATTCAGGCGGTAGCGAGAATAGTGTCAACGTAACTGATTTATTGAATTGCTCGCTTATTAATGAGCAATCAGTAGCTGATACCAGCGCTTATTTTATTGAAAACTGGTTCTTGCTTGGCAAAAGCGGTGTGGTGAGTCGCTATAAAAAGAACAGGCCTGACATGATTTTTCGCCCGCATAAAAACCTTCATAACTTTAAAAAAACACCTTTAAATGAACGTGAGTATTATAAACGAGCGTGGAATGGAGGTATGTGGCGCCTAGACACGCAGCTTGTCGGTAAATTTCACTATAAAACTACAGGGCGAAAAGTTTGCTGTGAAAAATTGCTTGAATCAACTAACGCTATACCCCAGCAATTTTTCATTGAACGAATACGCAATATCGATGATGCAAGGTTTAATAGCCAATTGGTTTTCGAACACATTGATAAAGATGGGGAAAATGGCACCGGCGAAATAACCAAGCGTGTAAGCTCTATAGGTACGCTACTGACCAGCTTAAATCAGCGCGTAATGCCGAAAAATATAGGGTATGCCGTTATCGACCAAGTTGGGAAAGTGCTCTACCACAGTAACGAAGAGCGAAGTTTAGTGGAGAATTTCGTGGCTGAAAACGGACACGATTTACAGCTTTTAACGACGCTATCCAACTTACAGAATATAGACGTTGACCAGCCCGCGCAGCTACAGTTAGATTATCGCGGAGAAGAACACAGCATGGTTATTGGGCCATTGCACTCTACCATACCTGAATGGGCGCTTGTGGTGTTCTACAACCAAGAAGAAGCGTCGCAGGTTAATATGCTTCTGGTGTTTCTAGCAGTTATCCTTTACTTAACACTGTTAATTCCCTTAGTACTAATTAGCCGATACGTTAGCTCGCAAGGTGTGTGGGCGCGTTTGTTTCATTATCAGTACGATGATGAAAATACCGCTATACCTAACGCAAATGTCATAGTGGGAGAGCGTAAAACCTATCGCTGGTTGGCCTTATGGATTTGGTCTGCTTGCGCTATGCAAATTTTCACCATTGGCATTATCGATACCGTTATTCCACGGTTGGCCTTTTTGTCTTTTACGTTAACGTTCATGCTCATCATTTTGCAATTTATCTTTGTGCCCGTTGAAATAGAGGGTAAGAAATTATCATTAAAGGCTTTAGCATGGCGATACGTAAGCACGCCTAGTTTATTAGTTCGAATGCCGTTCTTTATTCCGTTGGTTTGCTTCGCCTTGCTGTCATTACTGCTTTTATTGGGAGTTTTCACTAATACTGAAAACAGCCATGTATCTCACTCAAGCTACGATTCGCTGTTTTTTCCGCTATTAGGGATCGGATTATTTTTGTTCTCTACCTGCTTAATGTGGATAAAATCAGTCCGCGAGGGAATTGCTGTTCAATCAGATAAAAAACCCAGTAGTTTGTCTGAGTTGAGTAGTCGCGTGCCGAACAGTTACATTTGGTATTTAGCGGGATGCATTTATCTTGTTACGGTTGTACCTACGGTTCTATTAGTGAATAGCGTAAATAGCTACATGCTAGAAGGGCAGGCAACCTTCCAGAACCAACATCTATTAGAGATGCAGCAACATGTCTCATTGGAAAGCCAGCAGTATCGAGCATTAATGTATCAAGAGCCATTGAGCGCAAGAGACGGGCTACCAGCTGCTAACCCCGAGATCCCCTTCAAGACCATATTCCCGGCATTAGAACGAGAGAATTGGGTAACATTAGATAAAGCTAAAGACTATTCATCGGTATTGAACAACAACACTGATACTTTTATTAACGCTATTGTCAGTAGTTTAGCGTTGCAAACGGATTCTGCAGCCGAGTATCGATTCAAAGCGGGGACTGACATAAAAACAACCAGTAACCATATACTCCATTACTCATCACAACGCTTCATGCGATCATCCAGTGCCTTCTATATTTTACCTGTGCTAATGATTACTGCTGTTTTCGTATTCAGTGTGTTTTGTGCAGCCCTATTGCTTATTAGTCGCAAGCTGTTAGGTGAGCATATTTTTGACAGCTATCGCTTGCGCCCTCCATCTGAAGCAGAAGACAGTGAGTACATTTGGAAACAACTTACACCACAACACTCTGAACGTATGCAGGTTCAGTTTATTAGCCAACTTAGCCAATCTGACTTAGAAAACGCATTTTTAGCCCACGAATATACCATTTTCGAGAATAAAGTGGGTGACATTCAAGATTGGCTCACTCGGGTGAAAGAACCCGATTTTGATAAAATATTAAAAATAGATGAACTTGAAAATACGCCAACCATTATTTTAAAAGGGCTAAACAAAGCACTGCTTGATCACGCCGAACGGGATGCCGCATTTGAGCTTATTCAAACCCTTCAAAAACACAAGTGTCACTTGATATTAGTATCTGAAATGTCACCGATGCAGTTACTTAGCCACGCCGAGAGCTTCCCTGCGTTTGAAACTCAACATTTACCGAGTAAAAACGAGTTATGGCAGTGGAGCAAATTACTTCGCAGTTTTTATATACATTATTATTGGGTAGCCAGTAAGAAAAATACCCTCACCACATCGCCTACCGCCTTTTCGGTACTGGCGCATGAATCTACGTACTGGCCCGATTTACTCGATGTGCAACGGGCGTTTCTCATTTACCATCTAGAAATAAAGCTAAAGCGCTCAGCAGAAAATATTGATGCAGTATTGTCTGCGCTGAATGGCGTTAATGTGGCTCACCTAAAAGAGGTGCAACACGCATTGAAACTGGACAATTACTGGTCTCCTCAGCAAATCGTTGAGTTTTTTGTTCACCACGCCCGGCCTGCTTATCGCATGCGGTCGGAGCAATGCACCACGAATGAACGGCTCATTTTGTTACAGCTTGCCCAAGGTGCCAAGTTAAACCCAGCCAGTGCTGAAATTATTGGTCATTTACAACGAAGGGGACTAATTTATCGAGATTGCGGATGGCACTTGGTGAATGAGAGCTTCAGGCAATTTGTCATGAGCGCAGAGCCTGCGAAGCACATTGAGGTATGGCTTAAAGAAACGCGGTCGAGTATTTGGCATAATTTGCGACCGCCATTATTTATGCTGGTGGGGCTATTATTTCTGTTAGTGATTTTCAGTGCCAACATTGCCTTCGATTCTATTATTACTACATTAGCGGCAGTGCTAGGAGTATTACCCATGTTAATTACGAATTTGTCTAGCCTTAGAACATTAGAGATATTACCTAAAGACTGATCAATAAAAATGCTGAAGGATGATCAGAAAAAGCCGTTTTTTTCTAAATCTTCATATGCACCACAATGCACCAACACGTAGCAAGATGTTCATCGTATTCGGTGCGCTTAAATGAGCTTGGGGATCAAGCAGATTAATAGTGGAAAGTATACAAAAAAGTGAACTGTAACTCATGTTTAGGCGCGTCTTTTAAGCCGAAAGATTTTAAAAAATAGAGGGAGGCTTGTAGTCAGGACGATAAAAACATTGCTGCTAAAATAGGCTATTTTCTTTTGATTTCTATGATAATAGTGTCAAACGTGAATGATGAAAATGCGTCACTAATCCCCTTTCTTGGTAAAAAACGGACGAAATTCTAGCGTAACAAAACCTTATGCTCCGCTATAGCAAAATATCAGGTTTTCACCGCATTGTATGCGGATTGTCCGACATCTGATTTAAAGAATAATTAAAATATTAATGTAGCAGTTAGAAAGTGATGTACATTTTTGAGCATTGCGCGCACTAAATAAGTGCAATGAATTCAGTGGGTTACTAAAATTCTCTCTTGCATGCCCGCTTGTTACCCATTAATCTAAAGTTCGGTGTACTTATTAGGCATAGTGGCAAATGAAACAAGAATTAAAAAATAATCCATCAGTTAACTCATCACGTCGTAATTGGTTAAAGTCAGTAGGTATAGGTGCAGGTGCAGTTGCACTAACAGCATGCGTAGACTCTAGCATTAAAGAACTTAGCGCAGCAGGTATGAAAACGGATCACTTTCCTACTGCTACCCCTAATGTAAGCGACGGCCTTGTTCGTTTATCGTCTAATGAAAACGCCTTTGGCCCTTCAGCTAAAGCGGTAGATGCCATGCAAGGTGAATTATTCAACTTAGCACGCTATTCAGATGCAACGGTGGATGTGCTTAAAAGCAAAATTGCTGCACAAGAAGGGGTATCTGAAGATCAAATTATTGTTACCAATGGCTCTTCTCCCATTTTATTTGGCTACGCCGATTGGATTACAAAAAATGGTAATAAACTGGTAACGTCTATGGCTACTTACGAGGGTGTACCTCGTGGCGCAGAATTCATGGGCGCTGACGTAACTTACGTTCCGCTAGATGCTGATATGAATTTCGATTTAGACGCGATTGAAGCTGCGGTTACTGAAGACACCACTGCCGTATATATTTGTAACCCTAATAACCCGACGGGTACAGTGGTAGATGCGGCTAAGCTTACCGCGTTTGCAAAACGGGTATCTAAAAAGGCGCAGGTATTTATCGATGAAGCGTATATCGAAATGTCAGACGCTTATCCAGCTAATGTACAATCAAAGTTAGTGGCCGAAGGGCATGATGTGGTTATTTGCCGCACTTTCTCTAAAATTCATGCCATGGCAGGCCAACGCTTAGGTTATGCCATTCTACCCGCTGAACAAGCAAAACAATTAGGTGGCATGTTGCGTATGGGTGGTGTGAACTACTTAGCATTAGTTGCGGGTATGGCTAGCATGGAAGATCATGCAAACCTAAATACCATGCGTACAAGGGTAAAAGTAGAACGTGAGAAGCTAACGGCCGCTGCTGAATCGCTAGGCCAGGCTTATGCGAAAAACCCGCAAGGCAATTTCATCTATATGGATACCGGTATGCCGCACGACGAGTTTGCAAAGTTAATGAAAGCGCAAGGAATTAAAGTAGTTGGCCGTACATGGCCTGGCTACGACACATGGTCACGAATCAGTGTAGGTATTCCTGAAGAAACGGATGCGTGCGTAAAAGCATTAAAAACGGTTTTAGCATAAGTTTGTAACGCAATATAAAGACTAAATGCTGGTGGTTTTGTTGATACCTCTATGGGGTACGACAACAGCAAAACCATCGGCTTTTTACCTTACCTTTACTAATACGCATTAGCATTCAAAATACGCTTTCTCTAGTAAAGCACCCTCAATGCAGTATCAATGATGTCGTAGCGCATCAATAAGCTCACTTTTACTCATGGTTGAGCGACCTGAAATACCTACTTCTTTAGCTTTGTCGTAAAGCTCTTTCTTGGTACGTTCTTCATATTTTTTACTTTCACCACCTTTTTTCGAGGGCGATTGCTCATCGTTGGCTTGCGCGTTGGCAATTCTGGCCGATTTTTCTTTGCTGTAGCCTTTATTCCGAAGCGCTTCATACGTGTCGTCGTTCTTAATCTGGGCTGCGTGTTGCTTAGCCATAGTATTCTCCTTTACTTTTTTCTCATCGGTAGGTAGCAGAAAAGCCGATAAGGTTAATTAAGTCTTACTTTGTATACTTCAACTCGGCAATTTTGGTGCACTGATAGATAAAAGGTAATGAGCTAATACAGAAGCTAATACAGAAGCTAATACATAAGCAAATAAGCGGAATAGACCCTACTTATCCATCGCTGTTTCCATCATTATTTGCATCAGAAATGGTATCAACATCAGGGGATGTTAATGTGGCATTAGTGGTTTGCTCATCGTCGTTGTTGTCTGAACCGCAGCCATATAAGCTGCTTAACGTAACGGCTAAAAACGCTAATTTTTTCATAATATGTCCTGTAACTGCTTATTTAAAAAACAAACATGCTCATTAAAAAAATGGGGAGATTGATTGCTATTTGAACCTTCAAATCCTTTGAAGCATTTATAATTACTTTTAATTTCTTCAGACGTTTGCATACCGAGGGCAAGGAGCGGCGAGGGGGCAGGCATCTTGTTGTTCAAAGATTAGGAGTGAATAAGACGAAATCTGTTCAAATCTTTACACTTTGTTGACAATTTTTGCTTTAAGTAACTGAGAAGGGCAGAAAGGAAAACAGTAGAAGGGCTTACAAATAAAAATGTCGCTGAGGGATAAAGAGCAAACCTTCGAAAAACAAAAACGCCGCGTGCAGGGCGAGCCGCAGCGGCGTTTCAAAAGCTTTTCTTTAAAAAAGAAATTTACTTCTCTACGTTAAACGTAAGCCCTGCTTTTTCAGTGAGGCGAGAAATCAACTTATCACCCAATGCAGATGCAGGTGTAAAGAAGCCGCCAGAAAGTGACACATCTTTACAAAGGCAAAGGGCAGATTCTGAAATCATTTTGCTGGTTGAGCCATAACCCGGGTCTTTGTCACCAGTTACTGATACCGCAAGGGTATCGCCATTAGTTGCTTCACCGATAAACATAACATCGTAAAACCCATTTTCCCGCTCTTCTTTACTTGGGCCTTCACCAGGCTTAGGGCCACCCTCACCACCTAATGATTTGTCTTGGGCAACATGGTTCGCCATCGCTTCGCCTTTCTCGCCAGGGCCAGTAAGCATCATCTCATCATACTGAAAGGTTTTGCCGTAAGCGAAGTTTGCCAAGTAATTAGAACGGTGTACGTTCTTGGTATTAATAGCCGCCATAATAAATGGCGCAGCCCACGAACCTAAAGACTCGTCGTAGTATGGCTTGGTGCCATCTGGCTGTGGGTGACTTTGGTTAGCATCAGCAAGCGAGAACGGATTAATCAGTGCAGACATAATCGATTTGTCTTTATGTGCTGCTACCATAGTAGCTTTTAAGCTGGCTGCTGTACCACCTGAAAACGTACCCTGCATTTTTCTTACACGGCCTTTTACGTATTCAATCGCGGCGCCGGTTTGCTTTTTAGCGTGTTCTTGTAAGAAGTGAACCCCCAAATCGAAAGGTACAGAGTCGAACCCACACGAAAAAACAATATTGGCACCAGTATCTTTTGCTTTGGCTTCATATTTGTTGATCATCTGGTGCATCCACGCAGGCTCACCACATAAGTCGGTATAGCCCGTGCCGTTGTCAACGCAGGCAGAGAGTAATTTTTCACCGTAAATTTGGTAAGGCCCTACCGTGGTTAATACCACTGATGTGCGCTTAGTCAGCGAATCTAGTGCAGCGTCGTCATCACCATCTGCAATAATACTTACCACATCTTCGCTAATATCTAATTCGGCTTTAACATCCGCAAGCTTGGCTTCGTTGCGCCCGGCAATAGCCCATTTTACGCTGCTGTCGCTGCCATACTGGCTTTGGAAGTATTCAGCTACCAATTTACCAGTGAAGCCCGTAGCACCAAAAATGACTACATCGAATTCCCGTTGATCACTCATAAATATCGTGTCCTATTTTATTTTTCATGGAAAACTTACGTGCAACCAATATACGCAATCCATTCAGGTTAAATTATTTTTTTAGGTAATAATTGAGTATTGATTTGGGTGTGAATGCACACGTAATTTACCACCCAGTATTTAATGCGCAGTACTTGCTAAAACAAAATAGACAGAGGCGAATAAATAGCGGTTAGCGAAGGTAGGGTTTAACAAATCGTTTCATACGGGTTAAGCCTTCTTTTAAACGGCTTATCTCTGTGGCAAACGACAGCCTTACATAACGAGTAGCATTATGTTCGCCAAAGTCGTCACCGGGTGTTAATGCCACATATTCGGTTTCTAATAAACGGTCACAGAACTCAATGGCGGTAAGACCAGTAGGTTCAATATTGATGTACGCGTAAAACGCACCATCTGGTGTCGCGTCAATACTTAAGCCCATGTCTGCAATGGCGTCCAGCACAAACGAAGCACGTGTTCTCAGTTGTGCTTTTTTCTGTTCACATTGGGCAAGTGACTCCGATGTAAAGCACGCTAGCGCAGCTTGCTGGGCTAGGGTAGAGGGGCAAATAAATAGGTTTTGTGCTAATCGCTCCATAACTTGGGTCATACCCTCGGGTACCACACACCAACCTAAGCGCCAGCCTGTCATACCGAAGTATTTGGAAAAGCTATTAATCACAATAGTATTGTTGTGCAAGCGCTCATTCGCCAAAACCGTGTTAAGTGGGGCAGGTTGCTTTGCAGCAGAAGGCGAGCTATCGCGTAAATCTAAGTTGAGATAGATTTCATCAACAATAAGAAATCCATCATTTTGCTTGCAGGTTTCACCAATACTATATAGTTCCTTTTCTGCAATAGCGGTGCCGGTTGGGTTAGCCGGGCTAGCGATAAGCACGCCTTTGGTTTTACTATCCCAATGGTGTGTTACATCGTCATGGGTTAACTGAAATTGTTGCTTGCTAGAAGTCGGCACTAACGTAACTTCGCCGCCAAAGGTGTTTAAAAATCGACGATTACAAGGGTATGAAGGATCGCCAAGTATTACCTTATCGCCGTTCTCAACGAGCGCTGCACTCACTAATAATAAAGCCGCTGATGCGCCAGCGGTAACTACAATGCGCGAAGCTGGAATATCAACGTTGTGCTGAGTTTTATAGAACTGGGCAATGGCGCTACGAAGTTCAGGTAAGCCTAATGCTGAAGTATACGGGTAATCAGCTTGAGACAACGACTGCTTCATAGCCTCAACAACCGGCGTGGGCGCGCCGAAGTCAGGCTCACCCAAGTTTAACCGAATAACATCGTGTCCTTGATTGCTAAGCGCAGTGGCTTTTTCACCATAGGCCATGGCTAAAAAAGGGGATAGGGTGGTGGCTCGAGTAGCGTACTTCAACATGCTTTCTTACAACGTGGGGTAACAATGCCCCGTACTATATCAATTGTGCCAACCTAATTTCCAACAAAGTCGCCATATCTAATAGCAAAAGCAGGTAGCGTTAGCCAGCTGCAATGACCAATAGCGGTTCTAGTCGCGATTTTTAATAGCAATCAATACAAGCATTAACCATCTGCGACTAGGTTAGAACCTTACCCATTAAAAATTCACGCAATAGTCAGTGTTTTTCGATGAATAGCCATATGCATAATCAAACACTTACGATAGGGTAGATAAGGTATAAGTTGAGATGATATAAAAAGTAAAATACAGCGTTGGCGTTATTTAAAAGGAAATCAGTCGTGTTGGTCGAAAACAAACAAAGTAATAAAAAGGCTAGGGTTGAGAAGCGCTTCTCGTGCAGCGCTATACGGTGGTTCATGGTTGTGGTCGTGTCTGCTGTTTTCGCGACACCTGTGTGGGCAGCGTTACCCACCATTAGCGAATTTACCAAAGAGATGTCAGCCAAAGATGGCCTCATCCCCGTGTATTATGATGATGAAACTGACAAAGTGTATTTATCGATACCTAATGATGAGCAGCAGTTTTTATTTCAAAGCAGCTTACCTTACGGCGTAGGCTCTAACGATATTGGTTTAGATAGAGGCCAGTTAGGGCGCACTCGCTTAATTGCCTTCGAACGCTTTGGCAATAAGCTGATGCTGAAGCAGTTAAATACTAAGTACCGTGCAGCCCATGGCAGCGCTGCTGAAAAACAAAGTATTAGTGAAGCTTTTGCAAGTTCGGTATTAGCAGGTTTTGTGATAGTTGCGAAAAGTGATAATGCGAATTTAATCGACTACACACCTTTCTTGTTCAGCGATATTCACGGCATCGGTAACCGGCTAGCAGCTAAAAAACAAGGCAGCTTTAAAGCAGACAAAAGCCGTAGCGGAGTATATTTACCTCGCACAAAGGGGTTTGAGAAAAACACCGAGCTTGAAGCTTTAGTCACGTTTGCTGGCAGCAAGCCGGGTAACTATTTGACAGATGTCGCGCCAGATGCAGAAAACCTTTCGGTACACCTTCATCATTCATTTGTTGCATTACCTGACGATGGCTATACACCACGGGCTTATCATCCCTACTCAGGTTATTGGAAATTCCGCTATTTCGATTACTCTACGGCAATTAATGAGCCTACGGAGCAGCGCTTTATTACACGCCACCGTCTCGCCAAGGTATCACCACATGCGCCTATGAGCGAAGCGGTTGAACCTATTGTGTATTACCTAGACCCAGGTATTCCAGAACCGGTGATGTCCTCATTAAAAGAAGGCGCCAGCTGGTGGAACCAAGCTTTCGAAGCGGCAGGTTATCAAAATGCCTTTCAGGTGAAAGTGTTGCCCCAAGATGCCGATCCCATGGATGTACGTTACAACGTGATTAACTGGGTGCATCGGGCTACCCGAGGTTGGTCTTATGGTTCGTCCGTGGTCGACCCTCGCACGGGTGAAATTATTAAAGGCCATGTGACGCTGGGCTCACTGCGTGTTCGCCAAGACTATTTAATCGCACTAGGGCTTACCAGCCCATTTTCTGGTGACAATGCTAGCTCACCTGAACAAGAAGCCATGGCGTTAGATCGCATCAAGCAGCTCTCTGCCCATGAAGTAGGGCATACCTTGGGCATAGCACACAATTTTGCGGCCAGTGAAAACGACTTGGCTTCCGTGATGGATTATCCACACCCGCGCATTACCCTAAAAGGCGATAGAATTAGCCTTGAAGGGGCTTACGAAAAGGGCATAGGTGCCTGGGATAAACACGCTATTGTTTATGGCTATCAAGAATTTGGTTCTCTCAATGAAGAAGCCGAAGGTTTGGCTAAGCAAATTGTTAAAACTCGTAATCAAGGACTGGCATTTAAGTCAGATTCTGATACCCGAAGTTCACGTCATAGTTCGGCAAACGGACACATGTGGGAAAACGGTGCCGATCCGCTAGATGCTTTCGATGAAATCTCCGCGGTCAGGCGGCATGCGCTTGATCAACTGGGAATGGATACACTGAAACCCAATGCTAGCTTGTCGTCACTAGAAAATGCGTTAGTGCCAATTTATTTGCTTCATCGCTTTCAATTAGAAGCGGTAGCAAAACAAGTGGGAGGCTTGATTTACGAATACGAGCGTAAGGGCGATTACACCACGCCACAAGGTCAGCAAGACGTTGCACCACAGGTACAGCAACGTGCCATGCAGCAGCTTATTACTGCCACTACCGTGCCTTATTTAACTATTCCTGAAAGCGTATTAGCACTCATTCCGCCCACTGCGTACGGTGATGATGTTACCCGTGAGCATTTTCAGGGAAAAATGGGGCTTATGCTCGACCCAGTATCAGCAGCTGCCTCTGCCAGTGATTTTGCATTGTCGTTATTACTACACCCAGAGCGTTTGAATCGTTTAGCGTGGCAAAGTAGCCGAACAAAAGCACTCGTGGGTGTGGAAGGGCTAGTACGCCAGATATTAAACGTGCATTGGTATCGCGCTAAACACAAACGCGGGGCTAAGCGCGATTTGGTTGCTTCACGTCTACAGTTAGTTGCATTGAATGCCATAATGAAAGCCGTAACAAACCCAGCATTAGCACCAGAAGCTAAAATGGCGATGCACAGTGCGTTGCTTGAGTTCGATGAATGGCTAGATGATGATAGCGATAGAGACGCTGATGAAGTTTTGCATAAGTACTTCGATACTTACTGGAAATCAGGTCATTGGTCTGGGGCGTTTGATGTGAAGCCGTTGCCACCGGGTTCACCTATATAGTTTTATTTCAACAACGCTGAAATTTAGGTGTGTACTTTTGCTAACGCCTAAAACTCAACAGCTAACACGTAAACATAAATAAAAAGCGGTTAACCTAAAACAGGTTAACCGCTTTTTTTTCCTAGCGTTGTTTGTGTATGTGTTCTTAAATTTAAGGTTGTTATTGAGCTTGTTGAGGCTCGTTTTTTTCTAAATGTTAGGCTTAAGTTTCTTTTACAAACTGCTCACTTAATACCTGATACAAATACTCAGGCTTAACGGGTTTTACAATATGCGCATTCATGCCCACGGCGAAGCTTTTTTCTATCTCTGTTTGCATAGCGTGTGCTGTCATCGCCACAATTGGAACATCTAGCTTTAACTCTTCTCTGATTTTTTGAGCAGCAGTTAACCCGTCCATCACAGGCATTTGCATATCCATCAAGACAAGATCGAAAACGTTCTCTTGCTCCAACATTTGCATAGCAATTAAGCCATTTTCTGCAACACTGACCTTGGCCTTAGTATCGGCTAAAAACAGTTTGGCAACTTTACGATTTATCGCATCATCTTCTACCAAAAGGATATTTTTATCAGAAAAATCGGGTGACGCTTTAGCTTCACTTTCTAACGATGCCATTTGAGGTTTGCCCCGAGTAGACATTCTCAGTAAGCAATTCTGCAACGAGCTACTATTAACCGGTTTCTGTAGATAGTACTCTACGCCCACTGGTCGCCCGAGGGTTTTAAGTGATTCAATATCATAAGCTGACAACATCGCAATATTAGGCTTACCTTGACTGAACTCTTGATTAATAATTGAGGCTAACTCGATGCCATCAATGTCCGCCATTTTCCAATCAATAATGATTAAATCATACGGTACATTACTTGCCACAGCGGTACGCAGGTACATAAGCGCTTCTTTACCACCAGTGGCCAAATCTGGGTTAATATTGATGCGCAGTAACGCTTCCGCTATTGCTTGTCTTGAAAGCATAGTGTCGTCAACCACCAACACTTTTAAGTCGGATAACGTTAGGTTTCCTAACGTAGTGGGTTGTGGCAGTTGATTATGCTGCTCAACTAACACAGTGAAAAAGAAAGTAGCGCCTTGACCAAGCTTACTCTCTACCCATATTTCCCCGCCCATTAGCGAAACAAGGTGCTTACAAATTGATAAGCCCAACCCCGTTCCGCCATATTTACGGGTAATGGATTCATCAGCTTGCGTAAAGGCATCGAACAGTGATTCTATCTGATTTGTTGAAAGGCCAATTCCCGTATCTTTTACTGAGAACTCAAGTAAAACGCCGTGTTCAGAGTATTTTTTATTAACCGATACGAATACCATCCCTTCGTCAGTAAACTTAATGGCATTGCTTAGCAGATTATTCAGCACTTGCTCAATACGCAGGGCATCACCAGAGACTTGAAGGGGAACGTCTCTTGCCACGTACTGTAACAATTCAATACGCTTTTCTTTAGCATTTATCCCGTGTAACCGAATGACTTGCTCGACCAGCTTGTCGAGTTCAAAAACCTCAGATTCAATATTAAGTTTTCCCGCTTCAATTTTTGAAAAATCTAGCACATCGTTAATTACCCCTAGTAGGGTTTGTGACGACTGTTCAATTTGGGATAGATTGGTTTTCTGCTCTTCATTAACAACAGATTTTTGCGTTAGCTTTGTAAGCCCCACTATGGCGTTCACTGGTGTTCTAATTTCGTGGCTCATACGGGCTAAAAATTCTGATTTCGCGTCGGTGGCATTTTGTAGGTTTAACGCAAGCTCTCGCAATTCTCGCTTCTGTTTAAGCGTAATAACAAACATAAAAAATAAAAGAATAGCGACGCAGCAAATAGTGACAATGATGTACACCTGAAACGTACTATTTTGTTCTGACAGTTGTTGACTAAGTTCTAATTCAGTAATTTTTTGTATCTTTTGATCGGTTTCTAAACGGGCTCTGTTAAACGCTAGTTGCTCCGATTGGCGGGTATCAAAGACCTGCTGCTTCAATTCTGAATGTTGCAAAAGAAATTGATAGGCATCGCGATATTGGCCCTTAAGTAGCGCAATATTGGCTTGCATCTTTAAGCCTTCATACTGATATTCAGTAATGTCTAAATCTTGTGCAATGGATAAGAGCTTCAAAACCGTTTGGGTGGCTTCATCAATGCGCTCTAATTTGAGTAAAACCTCTGACTGCAATGTCAGCCCCGCTAGCTCACGTTGGCGATGCTTCCCAGCAATTGCATGATCGATAATATTTTCCGTAACCGCAAGCGCTTCTTCATGGTTACCTAATTGCAGGTAAGTTTTTGCCAAATAGAAATTTAAGATTGGCGCGAATTTGTCGGGGTTAGTATTTACTCGGTCAATCAACGACTTCGCTTGCTTTATTTCTCCCTTAGCCAGTAGGCCAGACACAATGAAACCGTAGCCTTGTTCTTCATAATAGGTGTTGCCGCGTTTAATTGATTCGGTTACCAGTTGTTCACCTGTATTTATTAAGTTATCTGCCCATTGATTCGATTTAGCATACAAATTCCCTATAGCTTGTAGCGTGTTTTGTATGTAGGGGGTATCTAAAGACTGATGAATACTCAGGCTATTAAGCAGTAACTCTAGAGATTCACCATATAAATCAAAGAAATAGGTTATTATTCCTTGTCGCCTTAACGCTTCGGCAAGTTGCAATTGGTTATTAGCTTCTGTGGCTAGTTTTTTTGCTTGGGTGGCCATTTCATAAGCCAGCTTATAATTACCCTCAAGAATATACGAATGACTTTTTAGGTTAAGCAAGTGAGCTTCATAGGCTGGAAGGTCTTTGTCTGCTAGATACTTTTCGGCTTGATTAAGGAGCTTCTTTGCGAGCGTGGGGTTAACAAATACATTCTTATCGGCAGTTTGCAATACCTTATCAATATCGACAGTGGCGCCTTGAGAGAACACAGAAAAACTAGGCAGTGCTAAAAGCACTACCCACAAAAGACACCACAATCTCATAAAATTAAATCCATCTAGCCAGTATCAACCTATTTCGAGTGACTGATTTCTAGGTTGTCTGCGCCTTCAGCTTCACATCGGTTTTTTATCGCTGCAACATCGTTTTTTGCGCATATTTGGACATCTTCGTCAGATAGACCAAAAGCTTCAGCAGTCCCCTTAGGATCGCTGACATACTGTTGTTTCAACTTTTCATCTTTATCCATAGCAATCAAAAACTTTACTAACAAATCGTTCATTTTTTATTCCTTTATTTTATGTAGTTAGAAACTTACGTTTTAGCCAAACAACTTTTGTTCAAAAAGGGCAGGGGTTAAATCTAGTTCTGCCATCGATTTCATATCAAAATCTGGTAATCCTTTAGAAGGGATAACCAACGTAGTGATAGGTTTTGGTATTACTGCCGCTAAATCTTTTAGCTCAAGGTATTCTATTCGAGGAGCTGCAATGGGGATGGTAGAGGCTTCATAAACTATAATGGTGTGCTGAGGAGAAAAATATTTCAACAATTCATTTTTAAGCTGCATTAAGCCTGGGTGCGATGTTCGGTGTTTGTTATGCGTGAAATCGGCGATACTGCCAATCTGCCAGATAATCTGCATCATATGAGGGTCTAAGGTGTATTGCCTAAGCAGAAACTGAGTCGCCTCATACGACTGACATCCATAATGTGCGGGATCTAGCCCTAAATCAGCAACCAAGCAGTCTTCGGCAGAAATCCCTGGTAACATTTCGGCATCATAACCTTCATCTTTTAATTGTTTGATGGCCTCATGTGAGGGATTTACAAATACCCCAGGGTGACCATAAAACGCCGCCACCACCTTTTTTCCTGCCTTGACTTCATCAACAATGCGTTGCGTCATTTTTTGGTAGGTGAGTGCCCGAGATTTGCCTTGCTCATAAAGGTGACGTAAACACACCACATTCGCGTTAATCATTTGCAGATTGATTAGCGCCGACTGTGTTACAACGCTCAATACGATATCAGCTGTTTTAAGTAGGCTTTCCGTAATTAAGGTCATTTGGCCAGATACAGTAATACCTGTACCTACAACTACCAAAGATCCTTTTTTATCTACGTTCATTTCATCCCTTTCCATTGAAATTTGGCTATGTATAGCCTTTATTGAATATAAAGGAAAATATACCCATTGTTAATTACTTTGTCATAATAACCGATATGGTTTCGAAGTTGTGAACGAGGGCCTATCAATAAATATTGATAAACTATCGTTGGTGGCCAGGATATGTATCTAAAACAGGGTTATTTCAAAGCGCTTTATCGCCCAATTTAAAAATGATATTGTACTCAAAGAGAACTAAATATTGTATACCAAATTGGTAAATAACGTTAGTTAATTTAGGGGCTTACAATGATTACACACCATGGTGTGACGATAACCGGTTCAGTTACAAGAAGCGCAGCTTTATGGTTAGTGGCACTGGGCGCATTATCCACACTGTCTGCTTGTACTTTTAGTCACGATCCTAGTGCCAAAGCCGAGAAGTCAGTTTGTGTAGCAGTTTTAACGAATTCACTCAATTGCGAAAATGAACCACTGGCTTATAACGAAACCAATCCTCATAGTGAATTTGACCAGCAAATGCTTCCGGTCAATCAGCGTGAAGGCATGCTTGAAAGTGAGTTCGAAGATAACAGACGTAATCGATAGCGCTAATACCGCGTTGCCTTTATCTTTTGATAACATGCAACGCGCTGGGTTAATGTTCAATAATCTACTTATGGCTGATAAGGTAGTGAGGATTGATGCAAAATGATACGCACCTTGCCATCGTCACATTGCTTAAAGACAAAGCTTTTATTCACAAAAATGTGACTGTCGTCATCCCCAATAAAGTGAACATTACACTGCACAATGGCTAATTCGCCGTTAAGAATAAAGTCTTCTTTGCTGTACCATACTTTCACCCAAGGCTTGAGCTTAAAACCATTGTCGTTGGGGTAATCGCTGTTTCCACCCACAAAATATGATAGCGCGCCTTCTTTCGTAGGGCGGAACGTTTGCTGACCAAACGTCAAGGTAGGTTTAAACAAAACATGACCATTGTCATAATCGTAGCTGTCAGAGAGCACCTGAAGAGAGAACGCTTGCACGTCTCCACCTTCGGTATGTACTTTCCCAACTTTTACAACATTGTCGCACCACGTTTGTAGCGCAGTATGCACCATCTCTTTAGTAAACATAATGTATACCTCTCTTTTAGAATATCGTTGAGTTGGTTTTAAAGCTGGTTACCAAATTTTAAAACGGTTTCGTCTTTTGCGCAAAACGCCAGCAACGTTTCTGCACGTTGTAAAAATATAAACGAAACACATAAATGCGTTAAAAAACAGATACTGTAATACAAATTGCGATTTTTGTTATGTGATATCATCACGCTTGTAGCTTAAATAATTGGCTATAGTTAGCAATAATATTTGGAGATAGCTTTTATCTATCAAGGAGAAATTCACTCGAATTTTTTACTGCGTATTAATCGCATAAATGTAGTCTGTGATTATTCTAACTTATCTACCACCCGCAATATCAATAAATGAACCTGTAACGTAAGATGCTTCATCTGATAATAACCATGCGATAGCATCTGCTACTTCCTGTGTATTGCCTCCGCGTCCCATCGGAATTTGTGAGCTTAGGCGATTTACGCGATCTGGCTCACCTCCGTCTGCATGTATATCGGTGGCAATAAAGCCTGGGCGCACGCTATTGACTCTAATATTTTGGCTAGCAAGCTCTAATGACATTCCGGTAGTAAGCGTATCCATAGCACCTTTCGATGCAGCATAGTCTACGTATTCAAACGGGGCTCCTGTTCGAGATGCAACAGAAGAAACGTTCACAATGGCGCCATCATATTGAACTTGTTTCACAAAAGCTTTCGAGCAAAGAAAAGCGCTTAGTACATTAATAGTCAGAATTGTTGTGAAGCGCTCGGCACTAATTTCTGAAAATGCAGTTTTTGTAAAAAGCACGCCTACATTGTTCACTAGATGCGTAACGGCGCCGAATTCAGCGTTGACCCTGTTATACATTTTTTGGACTTCTGCCTCCACTGAGACATCCGCTTTATGAGTAAGTGCAACGCCGCCGTTGTTATTAATTGAAGTACACAAAGCTTCTGCATGGCTTTTATTTTTAAGGTAGTTAATGCAAACGCGATAACCCTGTTTAGATAGTGTAAAAGCGGTAGCGGCACCAATACCTCTGCTGGCCCCAGTTATTATTGCAACTTTGGACAAATTTGAGTCCTTACTAGTTTTACGAACCACTGTAGCGTATCTGAATTGGATTAAACCACCCATAGGTAGATTCAGCGAAGTACTCTTTATTGTTTACCGTCTTTTTAATAGTAAGTGCTGAATCTGACTCCCACGAAATAATGGGGGCAGCATCGTTAGGGTGCCCATCCATACGAAAGATATTGCCACCATCATTTTCCAAGGTTTCATCAGTGTCCAAGATAGAAACCTGAGTGCTAAAACCTGTGGTTGCCCCGCAATCTCTTTGAAAAATTACTGCTTTTAGTTCGCCATTAGGAGACAACGTTTCAGAATAAATATCGTTACCGCACATATCAGGAAGCCAATTGTAAAAAGTCATGGAGGCGATCACACATATGACAATAGCTATTTTTCCAATGGTATTCAAAATAGAACCCTTTCATGAATTGCGCTGATTTAACGTACATGAAATTCATCCACATTTCGAGCTATTAACGCTACTGCCAGTTGATGGCTGCTACTCAAGAGGCTAAATATTATTTACCGTCGACACTTTGAATAAACTGCTTATACAAGTCTTCTGAGGGCGCTAACATCTTGTAATTTAGAAGGTGATCTAATTTTGGGGAATCAACATGCTTACAGCGAGATAGCTCGTTTCTTGTCATACCTTGGCAGATAGAAATTGCCATAGAAGAGGATGGCCATATTTCATCCATTCCCCCCGAATATAGCACAACATTTCCGCGAATATTCTCAACAGGGATTGTCGCACTTCCGCCATCATTTCTATTTTCTAAAGATTGAGAATACAGGTCTAACAAGCCTTCAACAGGTCCGGTAGGATTAAAGGCAACAAAGGGTAATTCCTTATCGTTTTCACTCCAGCTGGAGCCAGGTACCGTCTGCCAATCAGCTAAAATACCTGCCCACACCACTGAACTGGGTGCAATGGCGATTACACGATCAAATACAGTGTCGCGGGACGCAAGCAGCAACGCCAACTCGGCGCCTTTAGACCACCCAACCAGCGTGATATGTTTTTGTGCGGGGTGTTTCTGTTGAAGCCACGCTGTTGCTTTTTCGAAATAGGTGAGGGGAATTTTCTCTAACTCTTTGGGAAGCGTATCGGCTTTAAAATAAGCAACGGCTAATGTTGGGTGGCCATTTTCGGCGATGACTTTGGCAAGCTTTGTAGGAATTCCGCCTTCTGAACCACCAAGCACAATAACTGGCTGCTTGTGTGAATTAGCGGGTTGCTGATAATAGTGACCCACAATACCATCTTGTTCCACGCTAAGGGCTTGAGGGTCTGCACTTAAAGTAAATACTGGTACGAACGAGAATAAAAATAGTAAAAAATGCTTCATTTCCAACTTCATATTTTGTTATACCCTTGATAGCTCAAATGCTGAAAATATCCTAGAACCTTAAGCATTTTATAAAAGAATTAAAGGGTTATGATAAAGTAAATCAGCAGGGCCTTTTACCAAAAAGTTTTAGGAAATGTTTCTGGCAAAACCCTGTCTCGTACTTTTTATATGTAATATATTTAGTGAATGCTGGCGTTACTGTGAGCCAAATATGCCACGAAAAAGGGCGGTAAATACACCTGACATAGTGTCTTCTATAGCATCGGTTTCGGGTGAATTCTTTTTAGCGTGCATTGCGTTCGATTCTTCTTGTTCTCTTTTCTCTGCACTAGAAGATGCACCGTCAAGAAAATCACCCACTGTTTTGTTAGAGGTGGATGCGCATCCTGATGAAATAGCAGATGCTATCAAAATGGCGATTAGTTTGGTTTTCATTTAATTCCCTTAACTTGTATCTATAAAGTGGTAAAACAGGGGCGCTATAGTAAGAAGCAGCGCCCGTATTTGTGCCCTAGCTTGCTAATATTTCAATCCCGATGTTATCTGCGCATTGGTTTATCTCGGCCAAACCAAGATCAATATGGGCCACTATATAACCGTACTCTTTTTTTGAAAGTGAGCCTTGTTTGAATTTTGCTCTAGCCACTGAGTGATCCCATTTTGTTTCACAAGGAGGTTGCGGGATTGTGGCGTCTACGCCAATGAGGTAAGCATTTTCATCATCGATAGAGTAGCCTTTAGCAATGAAGCTTTTCGCGCACAAGCTAAGCGCATACTCCACAGCATATTTATCTACACTTGGCAAACCAGTAAACGCTACATCACAGCCTAAATTGCGCTTGCCACTGTTGTCAGTGTAGTAAAGCTTACCTGTGGTACAGCCACCCAAAAATATGAAAATGAGAACGATAAAAATAAACTTCAATTGTTCCACTAGCCTTGTTTACCTGCTAACTAGCCAAGAATGCTAACGTGCAATGCACTCGCTTTCTTTCAGCGCGATTATTTGTCTAAGGTACTCTGTTCTTTTCAATGCAGCATTTCCCGTTACAAAGATATTGGAGGCCAATAAAATGGCTAAATAACTATTATCAATAGGGGAGATAAATACGTTGTTGATGAAGATAAAAATGACAACGAATAGAAACGCAAAGCCAGGAACGTAGTAGACACGAGAAAATTTTTTCTCTAAGTTCTGAATTTTAGTTATCTTCTGTAAAGCTAATTCAGCATCAATATTGTCCATCTATTAATATAACCTCCCTGATCAAATTAACTAGAAATATAACACCCAAGGCGTGTTTAGCGGGTACAGCAGATTGTTACAAGACATTTCTCACACTGTTCCCAGTTTTATTTTCCCCACCCCTGAAACGTATTCTGGCGCTTGACTCATACTTTCAATTCACTCCAAGTCCTACATGAAAGCTTGACTTGTAAAGAGGCAGCTATTGAAGATAAACCCATTGTCATGCAACCACTCCAAAGATGCGACCTACAACTGCTGTCAATACCATTGCAAGCGCACCCCAGAAAGTCACTCTGATTGCACCCACGGTAATAGATGCACCGCCAACACGCGCTGCGATCGCACCCAGAGCGGCGAGGAACATTAAAGATAAAGCTGCGACGAAAGCTATAAGTAGCTCCTCTGGCACTAACCAGGCAACCGCTAAAGGAAGTGCAGCGCCTACTGTGAAAGCACCTGCCGACGAGAAGGCCGCTTGAATGGGCTGCGCATTAGCGCTTTGTGAAATTCCGATATCATCTTTGGCATGAGCGCCAAGCGCATCGAAAGCCATCAGCTGCTCAGCAACTTGTTTAGCCAGAGCTGGTTCAAGGCCTCTACCTTCGTATATTGTTGCTAGCTCTTCTTTTTCAGATTCAAAATTCTGATCCAGTGATTTTTGCTCTATGGCGAGATCGGCATTTTCTGTATCTGATTGAGAACTAACTGAAACGTATTCACCAGCAGCCATAGACATAGCCCCAGCAACTAAACCTGCAGCACCAGCTAGAAGGATGTCTTCATGGGCAGTACTCGCAGCGGCAACACCGATGATAAGGCTTGCAGTAGATACAATTCCGTCATTTGCACCAAGTACTGCTGCGCGCAACCAACCTACGCGTTGTGACCGATGTACTTCACTATGAACCATAAATTTTCTCGATGAATCTTCGTTACCCAATAAGGTTTTGCCGTGGTACTTGTTGTACTTCATTTATTACAATAGGTGCTTATTGCACTTACGTTGTTAACTTAGGCGTTTTTTCTTCCTAATATCTTAATAATACGGTTAATTGTAATTTCAGATAAATTCCATTCATACCCGTCAAAATCAGTCGTGTTAATAAATTGAACCACTACCGCATCTAGTTCTTTGTTATATTTTGCGAGACTCTGATAGCCGACAACCAAGCCTCCATGCTCGTAGACGTAAGGATAGATTTCCTCTTCCCCATCTTCAAATACTGAACCATCGTTTAAAGCTCGTAAGAAGATCCCCACGTCTTCTGCTGTAGCTAACATTCCATACTCGCGAGATTTAAAATCTTCTTCATACCCAACGTAGTACCCGCTCATTACATTATTCAGGTTAACTTCGTTTAGCGAAAAATAAGTGTTATTCAATTCTAGGGGGATCAATATTTTGTCCTTAATATATTGATGATGGCTATATCCTAATACCTTATCCATGATATTTCGAAGCAGCAAATAATTTGTATTGGAATATTGATAGCCTTCGTCGGGATCAAAACTTGGCGGTAAGTCGAGGGCAAAATTAAGGGCTTCATGATCACTTTCGATTTCGTTCTGCCAATAAGCAGGATTATCAGTGAAATTGGGAATTCCGGACCGATGTTGTACCATCATTTTCAAAGTGATTTTTTCTGAATTTGCGATCCTACCTTTAAGTTCAGGAAGGTAATCGGTAATGGGGGCGTCTAGGAGTAATCTCTTTTCCTTGGCCAATTTGGTTACAGCAACAGCTGTATATAACTTGCTAATACTGGCAATTTTAAACAAAGAATTAGAGTCGGCTGGTTTTCTGTTTACTCTATCTTTCCAACCACCGGTGTAGAATACTGGTGGTTTTCCTGCTTCGTCCACATAAACAATCATGCCATCAAAACCACTTGCAATGGCTTCGTCTACCTGCTCTTGAATTGTATCGGGTAATGGTAAAACCCAAGCCATTACTAAAATCCATGGCACGAAGAATAGTGAAATAATAGTTCCAACAAGCAATGTGATTCGAATGATCAGTATTCTTCGTTTCTTCATCATTTTTTTCAGATCCTAAGAATTTTACTCACCACGCCCCCAAAAGCGGCAGATAACCCATGGTTAATCTTGAGGGACGAAACAGCCCCTAGAATGTTCCCCAGCGAACGAAGTGACTAGTTGTCATCTACGCTGTCCCTACCAACTATTGGAGATATAAGATGCTAAATCGAAAAAAGCGTCTACTTTGTCACTGCGTTTATTCCAATTATCATGACGGTGAGGCATACCTTTAACCTCGATTCTTTCATGCTTTTTCATTAACTCTATTCTTAAAAGCGCGCGGTCTTTCTCATTCAGCATCAATGACTGTATCTTCTCTAATTCACCAGTGTCTAACCAAATGGCACCACAATTAGGACACTCATCTATTTCTACAGCATGAAGGGGGCTGTAAAACCTACGTAACATCACTGTATCAGGGCACTTAGGGCACGAAATACGCTTATTTAAAGCGTCTATTTCGTAATGAAACTGGCTGAGGTGCTTTGCTAAAACATTCCCTCTTTTTTCCTGAGGGTTTTCAAAGTTACTCAATGTTTGATTTTCGAGTAAAACACCGCCACACGCTTCGCTGTAGTAAACCGGAACCTTGCCGACGGTTACCCTCTTTAACGTTGAGTGCGTCCTTGGGCATTTCATCGTTTAACACTTCCTTATTATTGCATCCCGGCGAGCAGCGCGAGGGGGTTGTAATATTGCACGTGCCGAGTAGTGCCTGTTTATTTTGTATTGAATATAAATAACATGAAATATTGAAACAGCCAAAGGATGTAACCAGCAGTTATGGTCTCGCTGTGCTCCCCAAATAACATTTATTCGATTACGTACCATTACTATCCAAACTACATCAAAAACCGTGGAAACCACATGCAATGCTATTGAGCCTCGCAATAGCTCCGATTGATCAAAGTTTATAAGAGCGATTACTAGGCTTAAAAACGAAAAGGAAAACAAGCCAATGGTTAAGTAGATAAAGAGTTTTGGGATTTGATTAGAGGAATTCTGGTTGATTATGGTCGTTAATTGATAAAGCTTAACAATCACAAAAATACCCATTGAGACTACACAAAGAAAAAGAAGTTTGAGTGCTGACTCAACTTTAAATATACCAGCTTTCCCTGTTTTCAATTCAATCCCTTGTTCGTAAATTTCGCTTTGTATTGTTTTTCTGAAGCATTCCAAGTGAAATACCCAAATCCAATGCCACCAAGTGGAAAAATGACAAGAGCTATTAACGGCCGCACCCAGATGTTTTCAGATGGTTGAAAAATTTCCATTGTGGCTGACCATACAAGGGCTGTAGGAATTGCATGTTCCGGCCCATTCCGATCACCCATTTCGGTTCAATCCGATCAGTGATTTCGGTCTAATCCGATCGCTTATTTCGGCATTATCCGATCAAAAATGACGTTTTTCCGAAATCACTGATCGGAATCCCGAAATCTTCTTCTTTTTCTCACTAAATCAATTGGTAAGCTCAACTTCATCACTTTAT